>Ga0222718_10000361_pt1 | contig 48742 bp, 67 predicted proteins | sample C33_27DmetaG_FD_165045 | JGI IMG/M metagenome (GOLD analysis project Ga0222718, IMG submission 165045) | Estuarine water microbial communities from San Francisco Bay, California, United States - C33_27D | ecosystem: Environmental > Aquatic > Marine > Unclassified | place: USA: California... | reverse complement strand
CAACTTCAGAACCACGTTACTATGGTCAACGTAATGGCTCAACAGTAGTAGTTGCTCCTACACCAGCCTCTACCTATTCAGGAGAGGTTGTTTACATTTCTAGACCTACTACACTTACTTCAGCAAGTAATACAAATTATTTTACAGATTTTTGTTATGATCTTTTGTTTAATGCTTGCATGGTTGAAGCTTCAATGTTTCAAAAAGATTATCAAACTGCTGGACTATATCAACAGCAGTACAGTCAAGTACTTGATCTACAGCGCAATCAGGCACGTAGAACACGTAGAGATGATATGCAAGCGCCAGCAAGTCCTGCAGGTGCAGATGACAATCTAGTACCTAATTCTAATTAACAGGAGAGACAAATGTACGATCAAAACCTTATGAAAGTTACTTCAGATAAGAAAAAGTCTTTAGGAAAATTACCACGTGAAGTTCGTAATAACATGGGCTATAAAATGGGTGGTGGTTACATGAAGAAGATGAAAAAGGGTGGTAAAACTGGTAAGTATAACTGCTCACATAATCGACTTTACTAAGTAACAGAAGATAATTATAAGGATAATATTATGGCTGAACGTAAACTTTCTAAATCAGAATTAAAATTAAAGCAGGGTAATCCAAAAAAATTTGATGAACTTCAAAAAATGAGAGCGAAAAGAGGTAGAGGGTCTTTAACGTCTAAAACCATTCGTGATGCAGGACAAGGAAAAGGTAAAACAGCAATAACTGCTATGGAAAAACGTGCAAATCAAGCAGGTAAAAAAGCAGAAAGACAAGCACTCCGAAAGGGAGCTTCTCCTGCAAAAGCTAAAAAAGCTGGTAAGAAAGCTGCAGGAGCTGTAGTTAGTAGCAGTAATATTAAAACCGCAGTAAATTTAGTTGGTTTTACACCACTTGGTAAATTTGCAAAAGCTGTAAAAGGTGTTCGTAGTCTTATAAAAGGTGGTTCAAAATCAAAGACTCCACCAACAAAAGGTGGTTCAAAATCAAAGACTTCAAAAAGCCCAACAACCACAACGAAGCAAAGAGCTAAAAAAGCTATGGAGGGAGCACCTTCACAAAGTAAAACTCCTTTTCGATCAAGACCGGGTAATAAGAATAAGAGTCAAAAAGCTTTAGAATCAAAGACTCCACCAACAAAAGGTGGTTCAAAATCAAAGACTCCACCAAAGTCTTCTGGACTTAGAGGAAAACCTATTCCATATAAAGATGGTTTAACTAAGACTCAAAAAGCAGCCTTAGTAGCATCCGGTGTAGCTATTCCTACTTACTTAGCCACTAGGGGTAAGGATGGAAAAAATATTAAAGAAGGTTTTAACCCTAAGAAGCCTACTAAGAAGGTAGATACACCTACTGGTAAAATGAGTGCTAGTGCAGCACGAAAACTAGATTCTCAAACTTCTGATGAAGTTGGAGCAAAAAGAATGAAGCCTGTTAAAAAACCTGATCTTTCTTTTAGACCTGATAAAGATGCTCCTAGTGGAACAGTATCTAAAAAATCTACTACGACATACACTCCTCGTAAAAAATATGAGCGTGGTATTGATACTTATGACACACCCTTTGGCAAAATAAAAGCAGACAGTTCTGATGACGCTTTTGATTTTTCTGTCCAAGAAAAAGATGGTGGGTATCTTAAAAAGGATATAATGGCGAAGAAGATGAAAAAGGGTGGTAAAGTTACTTATCGTAAAGCTGGTGGTAAAATAGGTCGTGGCTGTGGTGTTGCTATGCGTGGTGCTGGAAAGGTAATGAAAGCTTAATTATGGGCGGTTTGCCTTTAGAACTTATAACAATGCTTGGCTCTGGATTACTATCTGGAGTAATGACTATTTGGAGTCAAAGTCAAAAAGCTAAACAAGATGCTTTTCAAAGAGCAATAAGTGGATTAGCTGCTAAATCAAAAGCTACTGACTTAGCAAGACGTTATGAGAATAAAGGTTTTCAAATTACACGGCGTATTATTGCATTATCTGCAGTAGCTGCAATTATTATTTGGCCTAAAATAGTATCAGTCTTTTGGCCTGACATAGAAGTAACAGTAGGATATACACAGTGGAATCCCGGTTTTCTTTTTTTAACTGAGGGACAAGAAATTATTAAGTGGCAGGCTTTTAAAGGATTAGTAATAACACCCCTAGACACACATTTACTTTCTGCTATTGTTGGAATGTATTTTGGTGCTTCAATGGTAAAGAATGCTAGATAATGCCTCTTAAAAAAGGAAAAAGTCAAAAAGTTATCAGTGAAAACATTCGTAGAGAAGTAAAAGCTGGTAAACCACAGAAACAAGCTATTGCTATAGCACTTCAAAAAGCTGGTAAAAGGAAAGCTAATGGTAGTAAAACGTCCAAAAACAAAGTCAAGAAAAACTATCGCAAAGCCTAAGTCTAAAGTTAATCAGGCTGGTAATTATACTAAACCTTCAATGCGTAAGCGTTTATTTGAAAAAATAAAAGCTGGTGGTAAGGGAGGTAATCCCGGTCAATGGTCAGCCCGTAAGGCACAACTACTAGCTAGTGAGTATAAAAAAGCTGGAGGAGGTTATAAATAATGAACTGTAATTGTAAAATTTGTTTAGTGCATGTTATTGTACGTGTTTTAAAAGTTATTTCTACACGTTGCAAAGCAGCAGCAAAAGCTCTTGTAGGAAAATAAAGTGGCTCTTAAAAAGTCACAGCGCAGCCTAAAAGCATGGACTAAACAAAAATGGCGAACCAAGTCAGGAAAACCTTCTGGAAAGACCGGAGAGAGATATCTTCCAGAAAAGGCTATCAAGGCTATGTCGAGTGCGGAGTATGCAGCGACCACAAGAGCAAAGAGGCGTGGGAGTGCTGCAGGGAAACAGTTCGTGAAGCAGCCAAAAAAAATAGCGAAAAAAACAAAGAGATTTAGGAGAGTTAAATAATGGCTGTACGTAAACGCACAGGTAAGGGTATGAAGGGAATGAGCATCAAGAGTGGTGATAAACGTCCCACTAAATCTGGTGCTGGTATGACAGCTAAGGGTGTTGCTAAATACCGTAGACAAAATCCCGGCTCTAAGCTGAAGACTGCTGTGACTGAAAAGAAGCCTACTGGTAAACGTGCAGCTAGACGTAAATCATATTGTGCTAGATCAGCCGGTCAAATGAAAAAGTTTCCTAAAGCAGCTAAAGACCCTAATAGTCGTTTGCGTCAAGCACGTAAACGTTGGAGATGTTAAGAATTAATAAAATGAAAAAAAATATTAAGCACAGTAAGTTAATAAAATGGCTATAGGTCGTTCTAATATAAAACAACAAATTACTAAACCACCATCTAAGAAAAGAAAAAAAGCATCTATTAAAAAGAATAAGGGTACTAAGAAAAATGGCTAAAGGAATGTTACACTTTTCTAAAACAGGTGTTCCATTTAAGGGTGATGTTCACAAAATGCCTGATGGATCAATTCATACTGGAAAGACACATACTAAAACTTCTAAAAAGGTCGTTCATTTTAAAGATTTGTCTTCTACAGCAAAAAACAAAGCAGGTCAAAAAATGTCTGTTATGTTAGCAAAAGGTAAAAAATAATGACTACTAGCGGTACATATAACTTCTCAATGGATATTGATGAAGTTATTCAAGAAGCAATGGAGATGATTGGTGGAGAACAGACACTAGGACATGATCCTAAGTCTGCTCGTCGTTCAATTAATCTTTTGCTACAGGATTGGCAGAATCGTGGTATACTGCTCTGGACTGCTAATACAACTACAGTTTCTGTTTCAACCAGTGTAACAGCCTATGCTCTAGCTTCTAGCACTGTAGATGTTCTTGAAGTTGTTCTTAATCGTGATGATACTGATCTTCAACTAGAACGTATTACAATGGAAGAATATCTCAAGATACCACGTAAAGGTCAGACAGGTCGTCCATCACAGTATGCTATTCGTCGTAATCGTGATAATCCAACAATGTATCTCTGGCCTATTCCAGAGAATACAACAGACCTTTTAAAAATTGAACAAGTGCGTTATACTCAAGATGTAAATAAATCAGCAGTGCAGACTGCAGATATTTCTAGACGTTTTTATCCCTGTCTTACTGCAGGACTATCTTACTTTATGTCAATGAAACGTCCCGGTATTGAGGGTGGACGTATTCAGTTTATTAAAGCTGAGTATGAAGAACGTCTAGCTAGGGCTATGGATGAAGATAAAGAAAGAGCAAATCTACGTATAGTGCCAAATCTAAATAGAGTTTAATAATTATGGCAAGCACTAAAAGAGCTTTAGCGGTATGTGATACTTGTGGATTTGTGTATCCACACCGTGTAATGAAACTTAACAGTTATGGAATGCTTGTTTGTCCTACTGACTATGAAGGTGCATATGATCTAAAAAATCATCCACAAAACCGTACACCTGATGTACGAGATAATCCAGCAATTCGCAATCCACGTCCAGAACTTAATGCTGAACGAGCAGTTGATTGGGAAAATGCTACACTAATTTGGGAAGACACTGACAACTATTGGAATAGTATATAATGGCTACACTTACCGGAACACAAATTGCTAATACTTATAAACAACTCTTACAGGTTGGTAGTGGTAATAATGGATTAACTGCTTCAGTACAAACTGTACAGGATGGACAAGGAAATAATTCAGCTTTACAACTTAGCCAGAGTGCTGTAAATATTGATGGTACTTTTCAATTAAATGGTGTTACTCTTACGGCAAATGCTTCAGCACTAAATAATATTGCTGACTTAACAGGTGCTACAGGTATCATTGCTGTAAGTGGTGGTAATGTTTATGGAAGAACACTTACAGGTGGTACAGGTGTTTCAATTACTAATGCTGATGGAACTGAAGGTAATCCTACTATTGCTCTTAATCCTACTGGAGTTGTATCAGCTTCATATGGTCCAGCAACTAATATAGAAATAAATTCTGTAGGACAGGTTGTAAGTGCTGGTGCAGCAACAAGTGTCAGTGTTTCAGGTGTAACAGCTAATACATTTACTGGTGGTACTTTTGCTGGTACAACTGGTGACTTTAGTTCAAATGTTTCAGTTGGTGGTAATCTAGTTATTGCAGGTCAGTTTAGTCCTGCATCACTAAGCGTTACTGGAACAATTAATGCAACTAAAATATCAGCTACAGATGCTACATTTAATAATGTAGTTAGTGCAGGATTTTTTGTTGGCGATGGTTCAGGACTTGTTAATGTTCCATCTGCAGAAGGTGGTACAGTAAAAGCTATTACGGCTGGTACAGGTATTAAACTAACTATAGATGCTGCAGTAACAACTACTATACCAGTTAGTGGTACAGTTGCTGTAAGTGCAAATCAAAACTTTGGTTCAGTATCTGTAAGTACTGCACTAGCAGTTACAGGATCAGCTTTATTTGGTATTGTTTCAGCTACTAATATTGATACAGATGAACTTCTAATTGCTGGAGTATCTGCTGCTACAGTTACTGAAGTAGCTGCAGTTTCTGCACTAACACAAATAAACCTTGATTCAATTACTTCAATCAATGGAATAATTGAAGGAAATGTTTCTGCTGATAGTGGCACATTTAACACACTAACAGTAGTAACTTCAGCTTCTGTTGGTGGTACATTTACGGCTAATGGTGTTGTCAAGTCGGGTTCAACTGGCTCAAATGGGCAGTTTGACTTAGGACGAACTTCTGATGGTTTGAGTGTTGGTAAAATAACTATGACTGAATCTAGTCAAGTTATGAATTATAATAATGTTCTTGGTTCTGGCATACATTCATTTAGCGTTAACAACACAGAACGCCTCCGTATCAACAGCAGCGGCAATGTGCTTATTGGTACAACTAGCGACACCACTGATCTAGCTTATGCACCAAAGCTAAAATTATCAGGCAGTGGTCCTGTTCTTTATCTTGAAGAAACTGATACGTCGCAAGATTATTCTGTTACTGCTCTTGGAGGCAAATTCTATATCAGAGATGCCACAGCAGTGGTACCACGTTTGACAATTGACAGCAGTGGCAACGTCGGTATTGGTATTGCTTCACCAGCAACTAAGTTTCACGTCCTCGACGGCACATCAAGCCTTCGATTTAGACAAAATGGCACGGTTGCTGAGACGCTCACTGTTGGTCCAAGTGGCGGCGATGCTGCGATTTATTTAGGCGATATCGCAGATACTGTACGCGCTGGTCTTTATTACGACACTAGCGAAAATGACCTTCAGATTCGTGGCTATAATAACAGCACACGCATACTTATCGATAGCGCGGGCAACGTCGGTATTGGTACTACGGCACCTGATGGCAATTTAAACGTACAAAGAACGGCTGCTTCTGCTGGATGGATTATCAATGGGCAAACGGTTGGCGTTGCTAATGACAGCGGCTTGTTTATGGATGCAAGCAACAACATTGAACTAGCAGTCCGCAACGGCTCTGGAACTTTAACTGGTGCCGTTAGAAGTTCTGGCATTACGTTCTTTAACGGTGGCAACGTCGGTATTGGTACTTCGTCACCTGATGGCAAACTAGATATTGCGACAGGCGGTTCAAGTGATGTTGTTGCCGCACTTGGTGGAACTTTTCCTGCCTTTACATATAGAAATGGTACTGGCTCATGGTTCCACGCAGGTAAGCATCCTTCGTCGGACTATTTCTATATTGGCAGAGGCGGAACGCCGACAACTTCTGTTGACGTTGTTGTTGATAGCACCGGCAATTTAGGTATTGGTACTACGTCACCTCTTGCAAGATTTAACGTCAATGCGGGAGGTGCTATAGTAAGCAGCGATGGCGACTATTTTGCCGGTGGTGCCTACTTTAATGGTGGTTGGAAAAACTCTGTAGCTTCTCAGGGTGGTTGGGTATTAAGAAATACTGCTGGTGAATTAGCTATACAAACTGCACCGCCTAATGGTGCTGCTGGTTCGGCTCTTTCTATGGCTGAACGTATGCGTATAGATGGCAATGGCAACGTCGGTATTAACACCACTACAACGCTTGGTGCAAAGCTGTTTGTTTCACAAGGCGCAGCAGCTAGTCCAGCAACATCTGGGAATATGACAACCGGTGCGGTTATTGGAAGCTCAACTGCTGGACAAGCGTTAAATGTAGGCACTGATGCTGATGGCGTTTGGTATAATGCCGCTTACGCTAATAATGCTGGAGTGGCACGAATACATCGTTGGCTTACCGGTGGCACTGAACGTATGCGTATCGACACCAGCGGCACAGTGACGGCTAATGGTATTCTCAAGTCGGGTTCAACTGGCTCGAATGGGCAGTTTGACTTGGCACGCACGTCAGATGGTCTGAGTGTCGGTAAGATAACTATGACTGAATCTAGTCAAGTTATGAATTATAATAATGTTCTTGGCTCTGGAATACATTCATTTAGCGTGAACAATACAGAACGTATGCGTATTAACAGCAGCGGCAATGTCGGTATTGGTACTACGTCACCAGCCAAACAGCTTCACATAACCAAAGCAGCTAAAGCAGACATTGGTACACTAACAGACGGCGCAACTATCACGCCTAATTTTGATGCTAATCAGAACTTCTCTGTGACGCTTGGTGGCAACCGTACACTTGCCAATCCAACAAACATTGATGCAGGTCAGACAGGCAGTATTTTTGTAGTACAGGATGGTACAGGATCAAGAACATTATCCTTTGGTACATACTGGAAATTTGCTGGTGGCACTGCACCTACATTGTCTACTGCTGCAGGATCAGTTGACAGAATTGATTATATTGTTTATACTACAACTGCAATTCATGCTGTTGCAACCCTTAACGTAAGTTAATAAATAGAAATAGAAGAGGAAAATTAAAATGGCTATTACTTGGTCTATCGTTCAGCTTGATTATGCTCTTTCACTAGATGGTCAAACTGATGTAGTAAATAATTCACACTGGCAGTGTATTGATTCTGATGATCAAGGCAATCAGGCTAGAGTTTATGGATCGGTCGGAATTCCTACTGATGATCTTTCAAACTTTATTCCATATGCTGACATTACTGAAGAAGAAGCATTGAAGTGGACAAAGGATGCACTAGGTCCAGAAGAAGTAGCTTCTATTGAAGCTAATGTAACTTCACAACTTAATGTAATTGAAAACCCTACTGAGGGTAGCGGTACGCCGTGGGCAGCTTAACTTAACACATAAAGAAAAGGAGATAATTATGGGGAAAAATGAAAAGACACCCATTGTTATTGATGATGTTGAATACAACTACGAAGACATGACACAAGAACAGCAGATGTTTGTAAATCATATTGCTGACTTAGATAGAAAACTTTCTTCTGCTAAATTTAATGTTGATCAGTTAGAAGTTGGTAAAAGTGCTTTTGTTAAAATGTTGACAGATTCTTTAATTGTAGAAAATAAAGAAGAAAATTAAATTTAAATGGTATTTCAAAACGACATAATTGCAGGAGCATCAGGTGCTGGTGGTGGCTACACCATTGATCAGTCGATCCGGTTTAATGACGATAATACTCCATATATGCAGCGCACACCTAGTAGTGCTGGGAATGATAACACTTGGACATTTTCGTGTTGGATAAAGCGCGGTAGCGATATCGGAAGCGTAAATACACAGGAAGGAATCATTGGCGCTGGAGACGGCGGTGGTTCACCGGCACGATATGATAATATCGGTTTTTACAACGATAAAATTCAATTTTTTACGTTTAATGGGTTCAGTGCTAGTATACAAACAACCGCTGTGTATCGTGACCCATCAGCGTGGTATCACCTAGTTCTTCGTTACGATGACACACAGGCAACAGCCACAGATCGTGTTCGGATTTATGTCAACGGTGTAGTGCAAGCCTTAAACAGTCCAACTCTTCCTTCGCAGAATTATGGTAGCAATTTCAATACTACTTATCTGCAAAGGATCGGGGCTAATACGATTGCTACTAACCGTGGCATTGACGGCTATCTTTCGGAAATTATTATGGTCGATGGGCAGTCCCTCGACCCTTCTAGCTTTGGCGAAGTTAATGCCACCACCGGACAGTGGATTGCGAAAGAATACTCTGGCAGCTACGGCACCAACGGATTTTACATCACAGGCGAAAACTCTGCTGCTCTAGGCACTGACTACAGCGGCAACGGCAACAACTTCACCAGCAGCGGCTTGACCAGTGCAGATCAGATGTCTGACTCGCCATCTAACAACTGGTGTAATTTGTCACCTCTTTCTAGCCCACTTACGAGAAGCTCGGCGATGAGTGAAGGTAATCTCAAGTGGCGAAACACTTCCGATGGCACTTCCTTTTTTATAGGATGTGCAGCAACTCAGCGAGTGCTAGGCAAATGTTACTGGGAAGTGACAAACACTTATGACGGCACTGGCACACTTCGGACAGGACTTTTCCCAAGAGCATTTCTAATTCAAAACGACTACCCCGGTGGAGCTTTTGGCGCAGACTGTATCGGCTTAGTAGCGACACTTGGGCGGGTAGATCGTAATGGCGTAGCGGGTACGACATATACAGGGGCTGGCAGCGGCGACGTAAATATGTACGCTTTCGACGAAGACGCTGGAAAACTCTGGATTGGTTTGAACGGCACATGGTTTAACTCCGGTGATCCCGCAGGAGGAACCGGCGAAGTTGCTGGCAGCATCATACAATCTCCACTCTTTCCTGCAACTTCCGGGTACGGCACCAGTTCAGGTAATTTCCAAGAATTTAATTTTGGTCAGAGTGCGTTTGCCTACACTCCACCTACGGATTTCTTGCCCCTTAATTCCAGTGCCTTACCAGATAACATCGTAGACCCGTCAGCCTATTTTCAGACGACGCTATACACTGGTAACGGCACAGCTATTGGCTCTGGTGGTCTTGAAGTAAATCAATCTGAGAACAGTACGTTCCAGCCTGACTTTGTGTGGATTAAGAACCGTTCTGCTGCTGACAACCATATGCTGTATGATTCTGTACGAGGAGCGACAAAAGACCTACACAGTAATGCAGCAGCCGCAGAGGTAACTGACACTGAAGGGTTATCAACATTTGATACTGACGGCTTTACCGTTGGGTCGAATGTTGAAGTAAATACTAATACTGAAAATTATGTAGCATGGCAGTGGTTAGCTGATAATACTAGTGGTAGTAGTAATACGGATGGTAGTATTACGTCAACGGTTGCGGTTAATACCACTTCAGGGTTTAGTGTTATAAGCTATACCGGTAATAGTACAAACAATGCCACAGTGGGCCATGGTTTAGGTATTGCCCCATCTATGCTTATAATTTTCGATAGAAGTGGAAATGGCAATCCGTGGGTGTGGCATAAAGATTTAAATGCCGTAACTTCTTATATCCAACTAAATTCTGCTAATGCCCAAATTGCTACACCCAGCAGCGGTTATTTTACTGCTATTTCATCGTCAACGCTTACGCTTACGGAGGGTTCTAGTTCTGCCAATCCCCTCGCTAATTTTAATACATCAGGTAGAACATATGTCCAATATGCTTTCACAGAAGTAGACGGCTTCAGCAAGTTCACGTCGTTCGCTGGGAATAGTTCCTCAAATGGTCCTTTTATTTACACGGGATTTAGGCCAGCTTACGTTCTTGTAAAAGTATCTAGTGGCTCAACAGGTAGTTGGCGACTTTTTGATACTACTCGAAATCCATACAATGTTACGGATAAACTAATCTATCCTAATCTTGCTAATGCAGAAGCCACGTCTGCGGAATTAGATATTTTGAGCAACGGGTTTAAAATTAGAGTTGGTAGTGGTTACGACATCAATGACAGCGGTGACACTATGATCGTGGCAGCATTTGCCGAATCCCCCTTTAAAACCGCCAACGCCCGATAGGAGAAAATAAACATGTGGCAATATAATGAAAAAACAATTAAAGAAGGTAAGGCATGGACCGATAATAATGGTATTCAGCATCCTTCTAATTGGCATATATGGTCAAGAGAGGAAAAAGAAGCTATTGGGTTGGTAGAGATTATTCCACAAACGCCACCTGATAGTCGTTTATATACTTGGTCACAAAATCCTGATGGTACAATTACATCTAAAGCTAAGAAACTAGATGATACAGATGAAGTAGATGAAAATGGTGATCCTCTACTAGACGAAAAGGGTAAACAGGTTGTAACTCTTGGTCTTAAATCACAGCTTATTTTACAGGTAAAAGAACAGCAGGGTAGTCTACTGTCTCAAACTGACTGGGCTATTATTCGTAAGACTGACACAAATATTAATATTCCTTCTAATATTCAAGTTTGGAGAAATGAAATACGTTTGGCTGCTGCAGCAATGGAAGACAGCATTACTCAGGCTGTAGATATAGATGATGTTGCTAATTTATTTGTTACTTATACACTAAATGATGATGGCACTACAAGTAAGTCAGGTATTCTTTTTGATTGGCCTGAATTGGAGGAATAATGTTTGAATACTTTTCTATAATAAGTTTTATTTTTATAGCTAATCAAGAACCTCTAGTTCAAAAATCTATAACAAAAAATTTTTTAACATTAGAGCTTTGTCAAAGTTATGAAGAATATGTTAAAATAGCAACTAATGAAAATCCATATACAAATCTTTTATATTCTAAGTGTGAGAAAAAAGATAAAGGAGAAGAAGTCTAATGGCTAGTACGTATACAAATCGTCTAGGTTTAGAGAAACAAGGTGATGGAGAAAATCCAAACAGTTGGGGTAGTATTCTAAATACTAACGTAATTGACCTAATAGATGATGCTATTGCTGGTTATGAGATTGTCTCTGTAAGCAGCACAGGTATTACTCTTAGTGATAACAATGGTGCTGTTGATCAGTCACGAAATGCTTCTCTAGAGTTTGCAGGTACTCTAACTGCTAATGTAACTATTACTATTCCGTCAGAAGAAAAAACTTATTTTATTCGTGAGAATACTACAGGATCATTTGCTGTTCAAGTTAAAACAGTTTCTGGTAGTGCAATTACACTAACTCAGCAAAATAATTCTCTTATTTCTTGTGATGGAACAAATATTTATTCAGTTGACCCTCCTACATCAGTAGCTACATTTACAGCAAATACTTTTACAGCTACAAGTATAACTACTTCTACTGTTTCTGCTTCGTCTATTACCGTTAGTGGTAATGTATCAGCTACAGAATTTTATGGAGGTGGTGGTAATTTAACAGGTATAGCGACTGTTCCTGCTGGTATTGTTATTCCTTATGCTGGAACTTCAGAGCCTTCTGGATATCTATTTTGTTATGGTCAAGCAATTAGTCGTACTACATACAGTGATCTATTCTCTGCTGTTGGAACTACCTATGGTGTAGGTGATGGATCAACAACCTTTAATCTACCTGATCTTCGTGGTCGTCTTGTTGCTGGTCAGGATGATATGGGCGGAGCAAGTGCTAACCGTCTAACAGGTCAATCAGGTGGTGTAGATGGTGATGTTCTTGGTGGTACTGGTGGTGCAGAAACACATACACTAACAGTTTCTGAACTAGCAGCACATACTCATAGTACGTATGAATTATGGAATCAACGCGCAGGAAATCCCGCTGATCCTTCTCCTTATCAGGTTCAAGATACTAGCGGTGGTACTACTGGAAGTACTGGTGGAAATTCTGCACATAATAACGTACAGCCTACAATTATTCTTAACTATATTATTAAGACCTAATAATGCCTAGTTCTTCTTCACGTTTACAGAAACTAAACTTTCTGCCCGGCTTTCACCGTGAGTCTACTCAGTATTCTGAGGAGGGTAAGTGGTATGATGGTGATCGTGTACGCTTTCGTGAAGGAAAACCTGAGAATTTAAGAGGTTATCGAAAGCATTCTACTACAGCTATTATTGGAACATCTAGAGTTTTACATTCTTGGATTAATAATTCAACTGAAAAGTTATTAGCTACAGGAACAGAACAACGTCTTAATATTTTCTTTAGTGGTGTTAATTATGATGTAACACCTATAAGAACTGTTACAACATTAACAAGTGTTATGAATGTTCAGTCTGGTTCTCCTATTGTATCTGTAAGTTTAACTAATCATGGAGTAAGTGTTGGTGACTGGGTTACGTTTTCTAGCACATCTATTCCCGGTTTTTCTGAAGGAACAGACTTTGCAGTTACAGCTTTTGGTGGACCTACTTATAAAATAACAAGTAAGTCAGGTTTAAATAATTTTGCATTTACTCTCAATTATACAGCAGATTCAAACTTTACAGATGTAGGTATAGCTACTGCAAGTTTTCTTATTCCTACAGAACAAACTGAGAGTATTCAGGGTTTGGGTTATAGTGCTGGTGTATATAATGCAGGTGCTTCAACAACAGGTGAACGTGCTTGGAATACGGCAGCTTCTTCTTCAAATATTATCTTTGCTGCTAATCAGTGGTCAATGGATAACTGGGGCGAAGACCTTCTAGCTGTACGTCGAGGATCAGAGTTATTCTATTGGGATGCAGATGCTAGTAGTACACCACAAAGAGCAACTATTGTAGCTACTAGTCCTTCTAAAATTAACAGCATTGTTGTGTCACCAAATGATAGACACGTTATTGCTTTAGGAACAAATGAAGCAGGTACTTCTATTTTTAATCCTCTTCTGGTACGTTGGTCAGATCAGGAAGATTATACTAACTGGCAACCAAGTATTTCTTCTACATCAGGTGAAATACAGCTAGTAGATGGTACAGAAATTGTTGGGGGTATTCGTTCACGTAATGCTATTCATATTTGGACTGATCGTGCTATGTATGCACTAAACTTTGTTGGTCCTCCCTTTATCTTTAATAATACACTACTAGGTAATAATGCTGGTCTTATTGGTCCACATGCCGCAGTAGCACTAGAAGGTGTTACTTATTGGATGGGTATTAATGACTTCTTTGCATTTAATGGTAGAGTACAAAAACTAAACTGTACAGTTCGTCGTCATATTTATGATAGCTTTAATATGTCACAGGCAGATAAAGTATATGCAGGAACTAATTCAGAGTTTCACGAAGTAATTTGGTTATATCCAGCTAATGATTCTTTAGAACCTAATCGTTATATTATATATAATACAGTAGAAAATCATTGGGTATTTGGTACAGGTTTCTTTAATACTTTTGAAGATAGGGTTGTATTTGATAATACAATTACTAATGGTGCTGTAAGTGTAGGAGCAGATAATTATTATTGGGATAATGAACCTGTATCAGTATATACTGGCGATGGTCAAGCATTAACATCATACATTGAGTCAGCAGACTTTGATATTGAAGATGGTGATAACTTAATGTTTATGGATCGTATTATTCCTGACTATACTATTAATCAAGGTTCTATTCAATTTAGTATTGATACTAAACAATATCCAAGTGGTTCTACAATTACTAAAGGTCCATTTACTATTAATAATGGTACAGAAAAGATTGATATGAGAGCTAGAGGTAGACAGGCTGCTATACGTGTATCTTCATCTGACTCTGGTACTAGCTGGCGTTGGGGTAGTATACGACTAGCTATTCAACCTGATGGTGGTAGATAATGGTAGCAAAACTTTATCCTGAACTTCCATACTATGCTAATATAGATATGGTTGATAGTAGGCAGCTTTACGATGATCTTATTCGTTATGCAGCAGAAATGAAGTTTCTGTTAGAACAACGTGACCTAGAAGTAGATTTATCACCAGCTACACGAGTACGTACTGTAGTTAGCATTAATGAGATTGGTAGACCAGAAGAAGGTTTTATAGTCTTTGCTACAAGTGTACAGAAATACAAGGGTTATGTCTCAGGTACAGGTTGGGTAGACTTTCACTAATGCACAATAATTATAAGAATATGATAGATTTAATCTATAATAGCACTTACATAGAAAATGTAAATAACGGATTAGCACCTCAAACAGATTATTTTGGGGCTAGAACTGGAAATGGTATGGCGTATTCTAAAGACTCATTGTATAATAATACAAATACTTTACACGCAGATATGACCAAACCACAGTCACACTACATGAATTTAAAACAAGGGACTAAATAATATGGCACTAATGGTAAATAGAGACGCACCGTATAGTGGTTTATCTAGCCTTATGGCTATGCAAGGACGTTATGGAGATACAGAACTTGTACATATGTCTAAACCTGAGATTCAGGGACTAGCCTCACTAGGACAGCTTACTATTAACCCTGAAACTGGTTTACCAGAAGCTTTTAATATGAAATCATTATTACCTGTTATAGGTGGTATTGCTGGATCAATTATTCTTCCCGGTTTAGGTACTGCTTTAGGTAGTGGTTTAGGTGCTACAGCTATTGGGTCAGGTTTAGGAACTGCGGCTGGTGGATTACTTGCTGGTCAAAAGCCGGGAGAAGCTTTACTAGGTGGTGTTACTTCTGGTCTTTTGTCTTTTGGTATTGGTTCAATTTTAGGAGGTGCAACACCGGGACTAACTGAAACTGCTGCAGAAAGTGCTGGTTTAGCCGCATTAGATGCGAGTGACGAAGCTCTTGGAGCAGCCTTAGCTGAATCTTTTCCTTCTTCTCCTGATGTTTTATCTGCTAATTTTTTAAATTCTGCTACTAATGCACCAACAATAAGTGCAAGCTTACCAGCTAGTCCTGCTGTAGACTTAGCTTCTGTATCTAGTGAAGGATTACTAAAACCAACTTTTTCTTTAGAAAAAGCATATGAACCAAGTGCTTTAGGAAAATTAATGGGTAAAGAAGCTATTCCTGCAGGTCCTGTTACTAAAGAACAATTTATTCAATTAGGTGGTATACCTTCAGATGCTACTTTTAAAGATATAGCGCTACAAAAAGCTAAACAGCCTCTTACATATGCTCCATTAGGTATAGCAGCATTAACAGGTGGATTTGATGAACCTTATAAAGAACCAGAGCCAGAAGAACGTCAACCTGCAAAATTTCCTGAATATAAATTCGTAGGAGGAAAAAGACAATATCCTACTGAAACAGCAGAAGAAATTATGAAACGATTACAGCAGGGTGGTGTAAGACCACCCTCATTTAGTCCTTATGAATATAATTTTCTAGGAACAAGAACTGCAGCAGAAGGTGGTATAGTAGGACTACAACAGGGTGGTATGGCTACTCCTCAAGCACCTTCAGCTATGGCTAGTATGTTAGCACAACCTCAACCACAACAATCTATTCCAATTAATGTTCAGGTACAGCCACAACAATCTGTTATGCCACAGCAGCCTCAGCCTTCTATGTCTATGTCTCAAACAGGTAGTGGTGTAGAACCTCTTCCTGATCAACAGAAAGAGTTTATTAAACTTATGGATATGGAAGAAAAATTACAAAGTCAAAAGAGTAGTCAATCTACTCAAGATTTAGCAAATATTATGGGATTAGGTATGAACTTTGCAAGTAATCAATATCCACAAACATCTCCTAGTGGTCAGGCAGTACAACCACCCTCGCCTCCTCCAATGAATTATGGTTCACAGGTTAATTTAGGACTAGCTGGTGGTGGACAGCCATACTTTGAGGGTCAGGTACAAGGACCGGGTGATGGTCAGTCAGATGAAGTAGCCTTTCGTGTAGATGGTGGACAGGTTGATGGTGCTATGCTGTCACCTGATGAATATGTCTTGGCAGCAGATGTAGTTTCTGCTATAGGTAATGGATCATCTGATGCTGGTGCAGAAAAGCTTGATCAGTTTATGAAGAGTGTAAGACAAGATGCTTATGGTACAACTAAGCAAATGCAGCCATTTAATAATCAAGGATTAACTAATTTAGTAGCGTAAATGGAATTAATAAAAATAAATAGTAATGCTATAGAAGTAACTTGGCCGTATGTAACAGATTTAGTTCAAAAACCAATAGATAGAACACTAGGTGAAAGAAACTTAGACGATATATACTACAGTTTAATACATGAGCAATTAACATTGTGGGTAGCTGTAGACAAAGAAGATGGTATAATTGGTATTCTAATAACACAGATTATTTTTTATCCTCAGTATAATGTTTTACTTCTTTCTCTGGTTGGTGCTAAACCACATACAATAAATAAGTGGTTATATAAGTCTTGGAAGAAGGATTCTCCTCTCTTAGAATATGCACGAAAAAATAAGTGTAAACGAATAGAAGGCTATGTTAGAAATGGCTGGCTTAAATTATTAAAAGATATAGGGTTTAAAAAATACAACACTATTGTTACAAAGGATGTTGAATACAATGATTGAGACTAAACATATTATTGCAGAACTTTCAGTTCAGGAAAAGATTTTCCTCTATAATGCTTTGTATGAAGACCTAGCAAGTAAGGGTATTGATGGAGATACTGAGCTTGCTCATGTCAACAAGGCTGAAATGGAAGCTCTTCGTGCAATGGGTGGTTCTGGTACAATTAACCCTAACACTGGTCTTATTCAGTTTGGTGGTGGCAGTCCACCTCCACCTCCTCCTACATCACAGACAGTTTCTCAAACTTCTGAATTTCCAGAAGAATTAAAGCCATATATTACTGATGTTCTGGGAAAAGCACAAGCTATTCAAGAGAAGCGTGAGCAGGAAGGATATCGTCCCTATGAAGGTCCACAAATTGCTGAGTTTACTCCTGAACAACAACAAGCTTTTACAGGTATTAGTGGACTTGTAGGTGAGGGAGGTAAGTATTTTGATCCGGCTACACGTCTAGCTGCTGCTTCAGCTATTGCTCCTCGTGCTGGTGAAGTACAGCAGTATATGTCTCCCTACATGCAGAATGTAGTAGACATACAGCAACGTGAAGCACAGAGACAGGCTGATGTAGCAGCACAACAGCTAGGTGCACAAGCAGTAAGTGCTGGTGGTTTTGGTGGCTCACGACAGGCTATTCTAGAGGCAGAACAACAGCGTAATCTACAGACACAGCTAGGTGATATTCAGGCTCGTGGACTAACAGCAGCTTACGAAGACGCACAGGCACGTATTGCTGCACAGCGTCAGCGTGAACTAGCTGCATCAGGTCAGTTTGCACAGCTAGGTCAGATAGCACCACAACAGGCACTAAAGGAACTAACTGCTCTAGAGGCTGTAGGTGCACAGCAACAAGCATTAAGTCAGCGTGGACTTGATATTGCTAAGTCACAGTTTGAAGCTGAACAGACTTTTCCAGAACGTACACTACAACAGTATCAGTCTGTTATTCGTGGTTTCCCTCTTGATCCATCCTTCACTCGGACAAGCCAAAAAACAACTCCTGCACCCAGCTATCTACAACAGGCTGCGGGTTTAGGTGGTTTAGGTTTAGGTGTTGCTAGTGCTTTTGGTGGTTTTAAAGCAAAGGGTGGACTTGTAAGCCGTATGGGCGGTGGACAGGTAGATCAGAATAGTGGTCTAGGTTCTCTTGTTGTTAAACGTCAATCTGGTAAATTGGTTGATTTATCTATACAAGAGTTAGAAGAAATTATTAAGAATTTTAGAATTCCCGGTAGTGAACGGGCAAAAGCTTCTAGAATTTTAATGGAAAAAAGGAAAGGTGAACCAGATTCTTCTTCTTCTGCTACAGTAGCATCTACACCTCTTACTACTCCACCAGATAAACAAGATATTAAAACAGCACCTAAACCTACTTCTACTCCTCCTTTATCATCTACTCCATCAGAACCTGCTTTTGGTACGTTAGCTTCTTTAAGACAAACACCTAAATCAGATGAGTATTTTGCAAAAGCAACAGAAATTTTAGGAAAGAGAGAAAAACGTATTCTTGATAAAATGGATGATCCGTCATCTAAAATGGAATATTTAGCAAGTATTCTTAGTGGCATAGCTGGAGGTACTCCCGGCGCTGGTTTTGGTCAATTAGCTTCAGAAGTTGCTCCACAAGCTTTAGCTGGTGCTAAAGAATTAAGAAAAGAACAAGAAGCACTAAAAGAAAAAGCAGAAGAAACTTCTCTTAAAGTAGGTGAACTAGGTGCAAAACAAGAGGAAAAACAGAAAAAACTAGAAGCTTCTCTTTATAAAATATTAACTAAAGATACTTTAGATGCTAAAGATAGAGCCACTATTTTAGCTAAAGAAGGAGAAATAATACAGTTAATTACGGACAGTAAAGACCCAGCTTTTATTTATAAGATGATGACACATCGATTTGCTAGTGATGCAGTTAAAGCTGCTGCTAAAACACGATATGATAAAATTAAAACAGACGATAAACCAAGTAATAAACCTAATACAGTAACTATTAAGCCACTAAGATAAGTAATATGGCAGATAAAGAAAATAACCCAAAAGTAACTTATGATTCGTTATTAAAAGATGATGAATTTCTTAATAGTGCTTATTGGTCATTAAAAGATTTAGGTGGTGATCCAACTAATAATAGAAAAGAAATTTTAGATTCTTTTTTAAACAAGATGCGTTGGTTTGAAACTAATATCTTTTCTACTTATAATACAGGAGAAGATATTAAAAATTTAGATGATGTTGGTAAACAAAATTTTGCTAAAGCATATTCTAAATATGAGCAAATGCCTTCTATTTTTGAAAAAGGAGGTGCAGGAACTGGAAAAGCTTTATTAGATTATTTAGCTGCCGGTGTGTTTGATCCTACTAATCTATTTTCTGCTATTGCTGGCGCATTTACAGCAGGTGCTGGTGGTGCTGCTACCTTTGCCGCTAAAGAAGCAGCTAAAAGAGGAGTGTTGTCTTCTTTAGCTGCTCCAATTAAAGCTATGGGAACAAAGGGAGTAGCCAAAGCATTAGCTGTTGAAGGAACAGTGGCAGGTTCTGGAGGTTCTGCTCAAAATCTTCTTAAACAAGATGTAGAAAAAGAAGTAGGTTTAAGAAAAGATACAGATTATGGACAAGCTGCATTACAAGGTCTTGTAGAAGGTATTGCCTCTCCTGTTGCAGGTGTTTTAGGAAACTCTCTAACTTCTGGTGCTGTAGCTGGCACTAAAAAAGTTAGTTCTATTTTAAAGCAACCAGTAGAAAAACTTTCGTCTAAAGTTTTAAATAGAGATGTTGATTTAGAAAAATCTGCTTTAATTCTAAAAAATTATTTTCTACCTACTGCTGGTGTAAATGAAAATACTAGAAGACTAGTAGAAAGAAATTTAGGAATACCTAAAAGTCTAAATAACGAAGGACTAGAATTAACTAGAGGTATTCAAAGTTTAATAGAAAAAAGTCCTATTAAACCTACAGATATTCCTGATCCTAATTATCCAAATCTAACCTTTGAAAAAATAATTAATAAATCTTTTGAAGGTGACACTAATGCACAGGCTATTTTAAATAGAACTAATCCAGAATTAGGTAATTTAATAAATGTAAAGTTTAGGGATGTTGCTCATAGAGCAGCTCTATATGGCTTAGATTCTAAAATTCCTGCACAAGCTAAAGGATATTTTAATAACAACGATGGTTATGCTACAAACGTAGTAGATGCTTATTTAATGTACAACAGGAAAGAAAGTTTTGAAGATTTTCTAACTAAGAATCCTGATGTATTATCTGATCTTGAATTAGCAATTAAAACAAATCCAAATAAATTTAAAAAAAGTGTACCTATTTTTGGACAGGATAATACTATTGTTGCTTCTCCAGATCAAGTAACAAAAGCTGTTCGTGATTATGCACAGCAAAAATATACAGCTAGTAGGTCTAAGCTTAGTGAGACAGGTGCATATAAACCTACTGTATCTTTAAAAGCAGCAGATGAAGTAGCAAGCTATAGTCCAGAAAAACTTTTAGTAGCCAAGCAAGACTACGCTAATAGGTATAATGTCTCTGTTAATTCTGTTACTCCTAAAAAATTAATAGAAGATTTAGAAATTCCAAAACCTTTAAAAAAGATTTTAGGATATAATAACACACCTGCTTTACGTGCTGTAGAAACAATTTCAGCTATTACAACATCATCTTCTAAAGCTAATGTTGCAGGAGATTTAGCAGAAGATGCTATTTCTACAGGAAAAGCTTTTAAATTAAATCCTACAGATATTTCTTCAAAGGCAACTAAAGCAGAACGTCTAGCTACAGCTAGAGCAGTGTCTGGTGATGACACTCTAATTCCTTTTGTAGAAGTTTATCAAAAAGGAATGGGAAAGACAGACTCTCCCTTTGTTATGCAAGGAATGTTTGTAACTGATGATTTAAAAAACACCTTTGTTCGTCAAGACTACGCTAGGCAACTTAAAACATTATTTGACGAAGATGGTCTTTTTTCTGATTCTATTACTAATAATGCTGTTCTTCGTTCAATACTTCAAGTACAAAACTTTGCTAAAGCAGGTAAGACTATTTTCTCTCCTATAGCAATGGTTAGAAACATAGGAAGTGCTGTTGGTTATGCTGCAGCTTCTGGTAATACTAAAGGAATGTTTGATTCTGTTTCTATTGCTATGTCAAATCCTGCTACTTTCAAACAATATGTTAAAGAGTTTAATGATTCAGGGTTATCTGGTTCATCTATTGATGTAAATCAAGCTTTAAAAAGGTTTGGAGATATTACAGATGAATATAATCCTACTCGCTGGAATAATTTTATTACTTCAGGAGGCTTGTCTATTTTTGGAGATAAGGGAAAAAAATTAAGTAGAGTGGCTAAAAATTTCTATCAGGGTACTGATAATACTTTTAAATTAGCTACTTATATTGGTGAAAGAGAAAAAGCAAAAAAACTTTTAGCTGGAATGTCTGATATTGATAAACAGAACCAGATAAATTTATTTTCTAGACAGTATAATAAACCTCTAGGAACTTTTACTGAAGAGGATATAATTAAAGAATTAGCTGCTAGAAAAACAGCTAATATTACTCCAGTTTATGATAGAGTATCTCCAATTTTAGAAAAAATGCGTACAATTCCTATTGTAGGGTCTTTTACTGCCTATCCAGCAGAACGAATTAGAAACTCTTATAATATTTTAAAACTAGGTACAGACGAATTAAGACAAGGTTTTCAAACTGGTAATAAAGAATTAACTAAAATCGGTGCTGCTCGTCTTGCTCAGTGGTATGCTACACAATCTGCGCTATATGCAGGAGCATACTATGCTAATCAACAAGGAACATTCATTGGTGGAAAGGATGGTTCTACCGTCATAGAAAGCATGAGAAATTTTCTTTCTCCGTGGGAAAAAAATTCCCCTATACTTTTAACTGGATTAACTAAAGAAGGTAGACCTAAGTATATTGATTTAGGATATATGAATCCAGATCAGTATTTAATTAGTGCGTATGCTGGTTTAGTTGCCAAAGCTTCTAGAGGAGAGGATGTTACAGAAGACTTAGGAAAGGCTGTAATTGATGCTGGTGCAAAAATAGCAGAACCTTTTATTTCTCAGAGTCTAGCTTTAGATTTTGGAAAAGGTCTTTTAGGAATTGCTGAAGCAAAAGACGATGCTTCTCTTACTAATTCAGTAGTTACTGCTTATAAAGCTTTAGAACCGGGTTATCTTAAAATTGGTAGAGACTTTTTTAGTGAACAAGGTTTATTTCCAAAAGTATTAGGTAAAACTGGATCAGATATAGAAAGAGCATTAAAACCTGCTTATTATCAACAAGGAGTTGAAGGTAGGCGAGGAGAAGATTTATATGATTCGTTAAAAAGAACTGGTGTAGGTATTCCCGGTCTTAGAGAAAAAGTATTTGATCCTAAAACAGCACTAGGATTTGCTTTAAATTCTGTTAAGGAAGAAGCAACTAGTGAACGAAATAACTTTACTAAAAATCTTCGTCAAAGTCTAACTGATCCTTTAGCTGTTACCAGCATGTCTTCTATTGCAAAAGATTACAATGATAATCTCTTAGCCCAATTTGAAAGACAGAAAGCTATATATAAGATGACAAAAGATTTAAGAAAATTAGGGTACAAAACAAATGATATTTTTAAATTATTTCAAGAACAGGGTTTAGTCGGTGTAGTTTCTCCATCAAAAAAAGAACTTATTTCTATTTTAGATGGAGAATTTAAAAGTTTAAACTATGGTACTAGAGAAAATAAAAAATTCTGGGGAGAAATTGCAAAGTCTATTGAACAAGAGAAACCTTCTCCTGAAAGATATGGTAAACTTAGATCAGCTAAGAATGCTATAAATGAAGTTGAAAAATATTATAAAAATTTAAAATTAAATCAAAGACCACCAGAACTAGAGATAACAGGAGAATAATAAAATGCCAGAAACAGCAATGATATGGAACTTACTACTTAGCATCATTGCTGGTGCTATGGTGTGGTGGGTGCGAGGAGTTAATACACGCATAGAAGAAACTCGTGTTCTTATTAGCCGTACTCGTGAGGACATGGCTAAAGAATATGCTTTAAAAAATGATGTAGAAAAAGATATTCAAAAAATAATGGATCGATTTGATCGTGTAGAAACTAAACTAGATAATTTAATGGAAAGAATTATAAAATAATATCTAATAAAGTGGAGTTATAAATAATGGCTATACCCTCGTCAATTACTCGTTTTGGTAAGACTGAACCTTTTGAGTTACAAGTAGTACGTGGACAAGTAGAAAACCACAAAACAGTATTCAAGTTTGGATATAATCCAGACGTAGATGGAGCAGAAGAAACAATCTGGGATGTGGGCGGTATTTATGCCTATCCCAGCTCTGCCATTGCCATGACGGTAACAACTGACGCAGCTACAGCCGCCGACGACAACGGAGTAAAGGTATTAATTGAAGGTTTAGATGGTGATTGTAATGAAGTTAGTGAGGAAGTAACTCTGACTGGTTCTGGTACAGCCACGACAACGCAGACATTCTTCCGTGTCTTCCGTGCCTATGTCAGTGGATCACAGGCACCTACCGGCAACCTGAATATCACCAATGGTGGAACTACATATGCTCGTATTACCCTTGGCGAGAACCAGACACTGATGGCTCTCTGGACAGTTCCTGCCGGATACACAGGATTTTTGGATCATGTCAACATTGCTACGGGTACAACAAACGCCAATCAGTACATTACTTCTCAGATTGTTCAACGTCAACTAGACGGTGTGTTTCGAGTCATGATGAAACAGACTCTTGGTGCTGGTGGCATTGCAGATTTTCTTTTACGCTATCCAATCTTAGTACCAGAAAAAACTGACGTAGAAGTACGAGCGTTATCTTCTGGGGCTAATAACTTAGTTTCTGCAAACTTTTCTATGGTATATATTAAAAATAAATCTGTAGATTTAAATAATTATTCTCCATAGCTATGCTATAAAGATACTATAAAAACTAGATGTTAGGAAGTAAACATTAAAGTAATATGTTAAGATGAAGGGGAAAGACTTAGCATAAGGAAGAAGGGTCTGTAGATTCGTCGTCTATAGACCCTTCTTTATTTAAAGTTTCTAATTCCTCTTCTAGATCATCCTTCTCTTCTAGAAGTTCTTCTATTTCTTCTTCATCCTCATCAAACCACGAACAACTTGTAAAAAGTTTGATAGCTCTTTCCTCACCCAACAATTCGAGACTACTAATAATATCTTTTTCCAATTCCTCAACAGTAGTTGGTGAGTCTTCTTCCGTAGGAGAACGTAGTCTACTAAGTAGTTCAAGAGCTTTAAGCGCAGAGTTAGTGTGATTGTTGTTGGTAGCATACGTATATTGTTTCTCAATCTCTGTAACATAATCAATATTAGTCTCCATTTCTTTTTCAAGGTCTTCTATTCTTTCTTTAATAGCTTCAGATTTTAGTAATCTACTGCCTTGATTATGTGCAGACCTGTCTGAATACCCTGCAGCTTTAGCAGCCTCAGTAGCATTTCGATACATAACATAGGCTTGTGCAAACTTTTCTTGTTTTTCGTTCAGCATTGATCTAGTAGTTCTTTATAAGTTTTTTTATCAGAATTAAAGCTATCTCTAAACACCTCAGAAACGAGAGTGTTATCTCCGTATAGTGTTAGGTTCATTTCAATATCTTTATTATTAAAGAGCCTTTCACAGTCCTGTGCCATAGCTAGAAGCTCACCAGTAGTCCAGAAGTGTTTACCTCCTGTCTCTACCTTCATGTACTTCTTTTTGCCATCCTCAGTTTTTTCTTTCTCCATCTCTTCAGTAACCTCTGGAATGTTACAATCAAATCCAAATAGATGGAAATTTCTAAAGCCTAAAATATGTGTCATGCCAATAGCTCTCATAGCAGAACAAGTACCTCCAGTAACAAAGGTAGTATCTGGTGGAATATTAACTTTTTTATCTATCTCAGCCTTACCATTAGCAGCCTTCTGTACTGCTTCAGAGAAAGCGTGCCAACCATATACCTGATCTGTCTTATCTAAAAGATACTTAGTTACACTAACATCTGTCATAGACGCAACAAGAAACTTTGTTTTACTGTCTACAACATCGAATAAATCCTTACGTAAAACTCCGTGAGTAGATATGCCATCAATAGGTCGAGGATCAAGAATTACGCAAGCATAAGGATCAATGTTATTTTGTATAAGTTTTGGATAGCTGTGTTTTACACAGAAGACTGTACCATTAGTTTTTTCTATGATATATTTTAACTCTATGTAATTTAGAGACGGTCCTGCAGATACAATAATAGCGTGTTCTGGATTAGGTTTACAAGTCTCTATAAATCCCCACTTCTTAATTAGGTTTACATTTTCATTAATACTATCAATAATGTAGTCTTTTGGCATAGAGTCTCTTGGACGTACCACGATAGGTACACGAGTTAGCGTATCTGGTAGAGGTGGTAGTCCATCCTTATTTAAAAGAATAGCAAGGTGAGAAATACCACCCTCTCTTACTCTGTCCTGAGATGGAAGAACAATACAACGTCCCTTCCTATTAGGGTCTTCAAAAGAATGAACCAGTCTGTTAATGCTTTGTTGGGTTTCGTCTACAATATTATCATCAATATCTTTTGTAAAGTAATTATTAAAGACGATAACATCACAGTGTTTTAGATTTTCATAGTCACTCTTAACAGTAGCATCGCTATGACCACCATCAATATAGGCAAAGTTAGCCTTTGAAATAGCCTTCTTATATTTTACTAGAGTTTTCTTGCTGTCACCCTTGTGTAGTTTATAGGTAAACTTTTTACCCTGTTCCTTCATCTTATCAGCAAACTGCTGTAGTCGTACACTAACTGCTGTAAGCTTATTGTGAGGCTTTCCATTAAACTCTAGCTGATCTAGCTCTTCTGTAGCATTCTCAAATAAGTCAAAGCCAATATAGTGAAGTTTGTCTTTAGTTTCAAAGGAAGCTAGAGCCATCTCTATAGCTCGTCCACCATTCCACGTACCAACCTCTACGATTGTATCACTACCATAGGTACGAACAAGGTCTGCAAGCTGTCTGTAACGAGGCATGTTAACGTCTGGTGACACACTAGTATCTGACAACTGATTTTTTAGATTACCCTTGTAGTGTGTCATATACTGTGATAGAGGGGAGTTTTGAAAAGCTGAAAGTCCGTCTACGTTAGGTGATAGATTGTGCACACGCATACCATGAGCAGTATAAATTTTTAGTAGACGTTCAAATATAAAACCATCATGCCACTCACGGTAAGATACTACCTCACCAATATCATAACAGCCTCGCAGATCAGCAAGTATATAAATTGGAGAATCATAATTAAGATTAAAACCAATAAAAGATGTCTCACTATAATCAACGTCTTTACGACCTAGATGTACCAATTCCGCTCTTTCCGGTAAAATTGATTCTAGTTTACTCTGTGATAAAGGTTTAGTGGTAACTGTATCTGCATCAAGCCAACATAGCCAACCAGCTTCTGCCTCTTTGTCGGCCAGTTCTAGAGCATACGTAGTTAGTGCATAAATTTTGTGACACCACTTGATAGCATCCATACGCCAGTTGTAGGCTGTTGTGCCGTTAGCTGTACCATCGTAAGCCGACATCCTATCACGATAAGCCAGCATGTCTTCTACTTCATTGAGATTACGATACTCGATGTTCTTTGCCTGTGGAAAAGAAGCAACAAGCTCTTCGTCACAGTCGTGATAGTAAGCTGTGAGGTGTAAGTCCTTATACCAGTTGTCTACGACAGACTCTAGCATGTTCCTAGCATAACGCTCGTAACCATCTGCGCTAAATGATGTAACAAATTTTATCATTGGTTATTCCCTTATTACTCTGGTATAAAAATCTTTCCACTCTTTAGCATACTCGCTGTCTATCTCTCGCTTTCCTTTCCAAGTATGGTAAACTGGTCCACCCGTTGTAAAGTGTACATTTTTTGGATTTATATCTGCGTCTGACGTTCCGTCTAGCCAGTTCCACTCAACTGGAATATCTCCAATGGGATATATATCGACCCATTCAAAAGCATGTAGCCAGCTTCCAGCTCTAACATTAACATCAGAAATTGTTAGCTGTTTCATCCAAGGATGATCGCAATTCCATAGAACAAAGGATGACCAGTTCTTTCTGTTATAGATGGTTTGTATCTGACCATCCATCTTTTCTTTTTCTTGAGGAACATGTATATGCTGCACACAGCTAATAACATTTTCTTTATCTGATCCATATACATCAAATACTTCTGTAATGTCTGAACGAACAAACATATCAGCATCCATAAATAATGCTAGACCAGACATCTGATTTAGAAATGGTACTAGAAATCTAGTAAAGCTAAACTCAGTAGAGAAGGGTTTGCCATCAAAAACATCAACCTTCGTACCTTCTAAGTTATACTCTGGACTGCGCCAATACAAGCCAGCCCTGCGAACTTCCTTCTGTACAATAGGGACTATATTATACGTATCAGAAGTGTTCATACGTATAGACTTATCTAGAACTCTAACATAGTCATGTTCACGAGGATCATAGCCTATGTATATTGTTGGTAGTTTATTGATAGGCAAACCCTGTACTCCTACTCTATTGTAATTTGTTTTGGTTTTTGTTCTTCTGGAATTTCCTTCTCAATTTCAATATGAAGCATTCCATTATCCATCTTACAAGATACTACACGCATTAAATCTGCAAGATAAAATACTCTGCGAAAATCACGTTTAGCAATACCTTTGTACTTATACATTTCTAAAGGATCATCTTCATCCTTTGTTTCCTTTGTTGTCTTTACAACTAAAAGATTTGGTTCAATTTCTACAATAACATCTTCTTTTGAGAAGCCAGCTAGAGCCATCTCAATTACATGTTTGTTACCATCTTTATAGATATTGTGTGGGGGATACGTTCCTGAGTTTGAGATAGACTGTGCTACGTATGACAGAGGCTCAAACTTATTCTCAAAGTCTAGCATGAAGTTACGCATCTTCTCAAATTGAGGGGAAAAAGAGATTAGATTCATTGTGTATTCCTTTCATTATAGCAAATACGAAAAAAGAGCAGTCCTTATTCTTAGCAACTGCTCCTTTATTATATAGGTCTATTTTTAAAAAGTCAACAACTTTTTTATTTAAATGGTGGTCCTCTAAACCAACATACAAGAGAGTATCGTTTTCCCGTTGTAACTGGTGTTACTCTATGGTGTAGAAAAGAAGGAAAGACAACAATGCTTCCCGTCTCGCGCATACCCTTTATATTAGTTTTTCGATTTGTTATGTCTGGTGCACACCAGTGTTCTATTTCAAAGTCACCACCTTCATAGTCTTCATTTAGTGAAATGCTAACAGAAAGTTTTCTAAATTGAGTGTCTTCTGGTAGTTCTACACCTACATCTATATGCCAGTCATAGAATTGTTCTGGTGCATAACAAGATAGTTGAGGTGTTTCATAAGTCGTAATATCAAAGTTCCAGCCAGCATCTTCATTTGCTTTCTGTACATACAACTGCATTATTTCAATTATATCTGAATTATTTATCCATTTAATAGAATTATTTCGGATTTCTGTTTGTATCTCTGTTTTGTTTTCTATATAAACACCAGCTTTCTCTGCATCATGTTCTTTGAACATGGAGAGCATAGCATTACAAAAATTTTTTGGTAGTTCTCTTTCATACAGATAGTATGGATAAGGCCAGAGCATTATGGCCTTCTTCTAGACTTAATAGACTTGTCTGAGTTTCTAGAAAAACTGCTATTCTTTTTTCCGTCACGAACACGTAAATTACTACGTTTATTACTACCACCCTTGCTGAGTGGAACTTTATGGTCTACGTGTTTTCCATCACCCTTTTTAACTAGCCCTGCACGTTCAAACATACGACGAGCCTTGTTACGTGCTACACGTTTAGCAATATTTTTTGGTTTACTTTTTGTTACACGGTTTTCTCTCTTGTAGTCTCTTGCCATAACTATCTCCCTAAATAATTTTGTTGTGTACTTTCTTTATAATATTACTGCCTGTAGTAACAAACAGAGAAGGTATAATACTATGTATTAGTAAACATGCTGCAGCTAGACTTAGAGAAAAGCAAATGCTACTAGCAAACGCAAAGTGTTTCCAGTAGGACATTTTATTTTCTTCTAAATGTTTCTTAGTTTGCCCAAACATCTGACCAGTTTCCTGACAAAGCACCCTTAGCATAATCCGTAGCACGGTTCTCAAAGAAGTTAGTGTGTGTAGGTGCGTTGATCATAGTCTCTACCCAAGGTAGGGGATTGTTCTTCACTTTGTAAATACCCTTCATACCCATAGAAATAAGACGACGATCAGCAATGTACCGAATATATTCTTTAACTTCGTAGTCTCGTAGTCCTTCTACCTTGCCCATCTGAAAAGCTAGATCAACAAACTTATCTTCTAGATCAACCATCTGTTCTGCTGTAGCATAAATTTCTGACTTTGTTTTGTCATTCCATACGTCACGGTTCTCCTCAACATAAGTACGAAACAACTTGATCATGCCTTCAGCGTGTTGCGTCTCGTCTACGATAGACCATGTGACGATCTGTCCCATACCCTTCATTTTACCATGACGAGGAAAGTTTAGCAACATAATGAAGGAGGAGAAGAGTGCTAGACCCTCAGTAAATGCAGAGATAGCAGCAATCTTTAGAGGAATAGGAGCATTGTCAGATACTTTATCCATAAAGAACTCATGCTTATCTTTCATTGCTTCGTATTCTAAGAACTCATTATATGTACTATCAGGCATACCTAATGACTCAATAAGGTGAGAATAAGCAGCAACATGTAGAGCCTCACGAGCAGCAAAGCTGGTCAGCATCATGCGTACTTCAGGCTGTGGAAAGTGTGGTAGATAGTTGTCTACATAACCACCAGCTACATCAATGTCTGACTGTGTAAAGAAGCGAAAGATATTAGTAAGAAAATACTTCTCTTCCGTAGAAAGATTAGACTTCCAATCCTTAACATCTTCCAGCATTGGTACTTCTGTGTGCAGCCAGTGTGACTGCTCATGCTTCAGCCATGCGTCATATGCCCATGGATAGTGGAAGGGTTTGAAGTAATTACGTTGGTCTTGTAATTTTAAGCTGCTCATTAATTACCACCCCAATACTTTAGGTAAGTTATCTGGAATTGTTAATTTATTTATAGGCTTGTTGTAACAATCTGCTCTTACTGTGTAATTGTTATCTGGATCAACCTCACCCTTCTTTAAAAACTTACATGTTTTCTTGTATACATCAGGACTATCATATCCCAAAATCCACCCAACACTCTGATCTTGTAAAACTCTACAGAAAACATAGTAATCACAAGATTGTTTTATGTTAAATTTAGCGATGGATACTTCGTAGTAGTCTCTAGGTTTAACTGTAGTTTTCTTTGTCTTTACTTCTAGCAAAATACCATTTGGTGATTTTAAATCATGTTGATATGAATTATCTAGATTACAGTTAAAATAATTTGCAACCATTATTTCTCCAAGAAACCCGATAACATTTCCGCTTCCTCTTGTAATTGAATTTTTTAGTACACCTAGTTCTTTTCCTTTTTCGTTAGCAAGATAACGCATTTCATCTGTAATAGCAACTTCAATCATAATTAACCCTCACAAGCTAGACATTCTTCACCAGAGGCTAGTGCCTCCATATCAATTTCTTGAATGATCTGTCTCTCAATCTTACGTGATACCTTGTCAGCCTTACCAATCTTTTCAGAACGGCAGTAGTACATCGTCTTCAGTCCTTTCTTCCAAGCCATGAAGTGTACAGCGTGTAGGTAGCTGATGTCAACATCGGGTCTAAAGAAAACATTCAACGACTGTGATTGGTCAATATATTGTTGACGATCAGCAGCGTGTTCAATGACCCACCGTTGATCAATCTCCATCGACGTTTTGAACGTATCTTTCTCAATGTCCGTAAGACAACGAAGATGCTGTACAGAGCCATCATTGGCAATAATAGAAGACCAGATTTTATCGTAGTTAAGTTTATTATCAGAACCACACTTCTCCTTGATAAGTTTGTCTAGAAACTTATTCTTGTTTAAAAAAGAACCACTAATCGTATCTTGCCGGTAGGCATTTGCTCGCCACGGCTCGATGGAAGGAGAGGTGTTTCCCATAATAATTGAACTAGAAGCATTGGGTGCAACCGCCATGACGTGACTACAACGTAGTCCTGTTCCTGCTGCGTCTGGTGCTTCTCCTCTTTCTGAGCCAAGCTTTCGGTTCGCTGCATCAAGCTCTGTTCGTATATGTTTAAACATACGTATGTTGACTGACTTTGCAACGGCTGACTCAAAGGCGATACCCTTGCTCTGTAAGTAGGCATGAAATCCCAACGCTCCAACACCAACTGATCTTTCTCGCATGGCGGAGAACTTAGCACGACTGATGGAATCAGGAGCATTATTAATAAAAGTCTGAAGAACATTATCTAACATCTCCAATACGTCAGAAAGAAATTGTTTGTCCTTTGACCATTCGTCATAATACTCCAGATTTACTGAAGACAGACAACATACAGCAGTACGATCAGAAGACGTAGGAAGTATAATCTCAGAACAGAGGTTAGACTGATTTATCTTTAGTCCTAGCTGCTTTAACCATGAGGGTAGCTTATCATTTGATCGATCAATAAAATGAAGGTATGGCTCTCCTGTTTGCATACGCATCTCTAAAATTCGTTGCCACAACTCCTTTGCAGACACAACGTCACATACTTTCTTAGTGTGTGGATCACATAACTCCCATGTGTCGTCTATATTATAATCCACCATGCACACTTCGATTAGCTTCATAAATTTATCACTCACGTTAATACCGTGGTGCATGTTTAAGCAGCGGAAGTTCTGATCACCGGTTGGCTTACGCATCTCAAGAAAGAGAAGAATATCAGGATGGTCAATGTCAAGATAGGCAGCATAAGAACCACGTCGTGTCTTTCCCTGACGATAAGCAAGAGAAGAAGCATCATACATCTTTAGATGAGGCATAACACCAGTAGACTTATCATCTGATGACCGTATGCCAAATCCTACGCCAACTCCACCACCAAGCATAGACAGCCAGTTAGTCTCAGACAAATTATCTACAAGACCTTCTGCACTGTCGTGAATGTAGTTTAGGTAGCAGGAGATAGGAAGACCACGAGCAGACTTCCCATAAGAAAGAATAGGAGTAGAATAAGATAGCCAGTGACTAGACGAATAGTTGTACAGACGCTGTGCATGTTCTGGATTAGAAGAAAATGCCTTAGATACATAAGCAAATCTATCTTGAGGAGATAGCTCATGGTCTGTCATATAAGATTCTTTTAGTCGTGCTATACCTAACTGATCAAATAAACTATCCCTTTCTGGTTGAACAATAATATTCAGATTAGGTGTAGGCATAGCTATTCTCCCGATAGTTTATTTGATTGGTTGTCATGAATGTAAAGCATCAGTATACTATAGTGTATGATCTTTAGCAAGTCTTTACGGTTCTTGCCCTCTTTTTTACCAAATCTTTTTGCATACTTAAATATATTACCCATACAAAAACCTTCACCATATCCAGCATCAACGATTGTGTCTGTAGCCTGATACTTTCCTTGAGCATAGTGCTGGTTGTAAGTAGATATGATATACTTTTTTATTTCTGTTATGTATTTATCTTCATCAAAAATATAATCAGCAGTTGGTATTTTCATCTGAGTCTCCCGCATCATTTTAATAATCTCTTGATCTCTATCCATTCTCACCACTACCTCTCCTTATTCTGCTTTTAGAACCGTATTGATACGCTTTCTTATATACTTAATCTCTTTAGAACGCAAGACCTTAAATGCAAAGCTACGCATATCGACAGGAGATATTCCTGCCAGATCACATACATCTGTAAAGTCTTGGGATGTTACACCAATAGAAGCAAAGAACCACGCTTTAGCAGAACGCCTAGCTAGTTTTTCTTCCTCTGGCTCGCTTAGTGTTTCCGGTTTTGTTGCGTCTAGAAGTGCTTGTAGAATTACGCTTAGAAATAGAACCTTCTCTGGACTTGTCTGTTTGTTTTCTATTAGTTGTTCTGCGCTTATCAGAAACGTCTCTTCTTCTTCTTCTTCTCGTTGATCTTTGTTCATCTGACCACTTCTTTATAACGTCATGGTCTGAATTTCTACAAAACAGGAAGTCATTTTTAATACACCAGTCAGCATAAGTAGACTTTGCTCCTTTATTCAGTTTGTTGTTTGGATTGTCGAAGACAAACCGAATGTCCAGTTCTGGAAACTCTTTCCTAATAAACAAATGTTTCTTTCTGTCTTCTAATTTAAATCTTCCCTTTACTTCTAGTAGAACACCGTTAGGTAGAAGAAAGTCTGGTAGATATTTCTTATATTCTACCCAAGTATACTTAATATAGTGAGGTTCAAAAGAGTAACTTACATTTAGGCTGTCTAGTAAATCTCCTGTCTTCTTTTCTGACCCTGATCGATACCTATGCTGCATTGGTTATTTCAGGTACGTTAGGAACTCTAACAACTCTAACTAAATTCTTTGGACCATTACTATAAAGGAACGTCCGAATACCCTCACCTTCGTTAGCATCACTCCAACAAGTATGCTTGTAGTCACAAAAATTGCAACCAATATGTAGTTTAAGATTACCACTACTCCCATCAGGAACAGGATCATAACACTTCTTAGGTGGCTTATCATTTTTTATAAACTCTCGAATGTCATTAATTCGACTTGCTGAATTAATCAATTCCATATCGTCAATAGGACAGAAACAAATCTCTCCAGATACTTTATCAATAGCCACAAAGCCTACGTCTGTATTGTTATCGGCATCTGAGTAAGCAGATATCTGTGCGATATATCCAAATGGATCGTCATTAAGAATAGTTTTATCTTTAAATTTTTTAAAGCTAAAGGGAGAGGCTGACTTAAAATCAACTAGAACACCATCGACAGTAGCATCCTTATGTCCACGTACACCGTTAGACGTAAGCTCTGCCTGTTCTTCTTTAACTTCATGTCCAGCTACCTTACAGAACAAAATAAGAAGTTGTTCTAAAATATCACCGTATAAAAACTTAATGAGAGTAGGGGCAGAGAGTGCTGTTTTCTCCGCCCCATTCATCTCATACCAAATTTTTCTATCCTTATGACCAATTAAGGATAGCCGCAGGGACGGTTCTCTTGGCTTTCTTACTTCAGAGATGGAGGAGGCAACAGAACTGACTACTGCTTCAGCGAAAGCGTCGAGGTCTTCCTTTTTTATTTTTATTTCCTCTTTGTTGGTAAAGAGACCATAAATATCTTCTACCAGTGTGTCAATCGACTTAGTCATATTCTGTTACCTCCTTGATTAGCTACTATGCAGCCCTAGATTCAGGTTCTGCTAGTAGCTTGTATCGCGTATAAGGACCATCGGGAGAATTAGCCTTAATTGCGATAATTTTGTAGCCACGCTTGCGAAGGCGTGAGATAGTCGCTGTGAGGTTTTCACACCAGCCACGTTCAATTGCAGTCTTACGTGTGACACGCATACCACGACGAAGTGCTGAGAGTACTAAAGATTCTTTAGTCATTCTTTTTACTTTCCTTTTCCTTTTGTATTTGAAGATTAAGTTTAACAGCTTCTGCTGCCTTACGTTTCGTAGAAGCATCACCAAAGATACCCAAACGATCAGATACTACCTTTGGTAAAAGTCCTTTTTCTGCACACGCTAGTGCGTTTTCAAAAGTACCATAGGCGCTAACAGAGCCATCAGAGCTTACATAGTCTCCTGTAACTGGATCATAGCCACAGGTATTCTTAGTTGCTTCTGCATAGCTATAACCAGCAAATAAAGTAGCAGCTAGTAGAGATACAGCTAGAGATGTTTTATTCACCTAGATTTTCCTTATAGAGCTTCTAAATCAGAGTTAATGGTGAAACCGTCTTCGTCCTGAAAGTCAGTAGAAGGATCACCATAAGGTATATAATCAATAACCTGCATCGCCATAAAGTCTGCGGTTACTCCAGCCTTACCAGCATAACTATATTCGTAGGGCTGAATCTTGATCTTAGCATATGATCCATTACCAATCAAACGACCATCCCAAGGATTGCGTTTTGCATCGATAACAGTAGGAGGATTTCGCATACTACCATCCTTCTTTGTTACCTTGCGCCTTGCGGAGTAGAAGTCTCCCTTCTCATCGTTCTTGTTCTTGATATTTAAACCAACAGACTCAAGCTTCTGACGGGTTTCTTCATCTTCAACTGAAATGTCAGCTTGCCAAACAGGTTCGTAGTTGGTGTTTGGCTCAACTACTGAAGCCCAATAAACCTTGCCTGAGATGATGATTGGATCGTATTTCTTACTTGCCATTTTAATCTCCTATATAATGCCCTTTGGCATGGGCTATTTCATGATAACTTGTGAATACTACTCTAACCACTTACGCTTGTCAACACTTTTCTTATTACTAGACCTAATTTTTTTAACACAGTCGTCAAAAGACATTAGATCGGGTTGGTGTACAGCATACACCCTTCTGCCAACAACTTCAATATGATCTTCATTATAAAGATCATCTACTGAACAGAAACCTTTAAGCTCATACTCATTCAGGTTATTCTCTACTACTAAACCAAAGATGTCAATATCTGGTTTCGGTCCTATGTTTGCGAGAAGCTTACCTGTTTTGTATTTCGTTGCCTTAATGTCTACTCCAAAACCTTCTATGAAGATGTCACCTAGATCAGTCTTACCTTTCTTAGATTTTGGTTGAAAGACGAACATATCTTCTGGGTATTGATTGCATATTTTATGTATAGCTAACTCAGCCCTAGCTCCTAGCTCGTCTATCTCTATAGGGTTAGACTTAGAATAAGAATTATCTCTAACATTCGACTTTCGGTTTCCCTGACTTCTTCGATTACCAATTAGATTAGCAAACTTAACTTCATCAGGTGTTAGAAATATTAGTGTGTCTCTGACCAGTTCCGGCCTACTTTGTATTCGCTGTCGAGTGGGCATCGCACATTCAACTCCTTTTCTGTGATCTTCATAGCTTTCTGAGTTAGCCTACCAAATCTATCTGCTTGATCTTTAGCACAATCAAACTGATATTCGTCGTGAATGCTGGCAACCAACTTAGCATCTATCTTATGATCTCTTATCAGTTTATTAATTGATACTACCCACTGCTTACATATGATAGCACCAGCACCCTGAAGAAGAAGGTTCATAGCAGCATGTTGATGCCGTACATGAAGTCTCCTACCATCCAGACCCTGTATATACCCTGTAGCTGCCTGTTTGTCAACAGCTTTCCTTAATTCAGCCAGAGCCGGTAAACTCTGGAGAAAGTTATCAATAAGACGTTGACCATGTTTTGCCGTACCTCCTATGATACTTCCTATCTTAGTTGCACCAGCACCATAGATAAAAGCATATATAAAAGTCTTAGCTTGATCTCTTGTCTCTAGTCTTGCAGCTTTCTGATTAGCTGTGTGAATGTCTCCTTCAACAACCTCTTTTGTATAGGCTGCGTCATTCATATAATGAGCAAGACATCTTAACTCTAAGGAACTAGCATCACAACCAACGAGAAGACGATCAGGAGAAGAAGAAGTCCAGCATTCTCTGCACTCCCTCCCATATGGAGAATAAACTGCTGGAATTTGTGCCATGTTTGGGCTGTAGTGTGCCATACGTCCTGATATAGCTTTGAGCGTAAGAACTTTTCCGTGTACTTTTCCATTATCTTCTCTTAACAATTTTATCCAAGATTTAATCTGTGCTGTTCGTTTATTGAGAAGAAGGTATTCTGTAATCATCTGTGCTTCTGGTATGTCTACCTTCTTCAGAGCATCTTCATCTACAATAGGATGACCAGTGGGTGTGAATTTGTCTGGTTTCCATCCCTGCTCGATTAGTCGTGCGGCTATCTGCTGACGACTGGCTGGATTAAATACTATAATCTTATCCTTCAGAGGCTTTCCTGTTTTCTCTGATACTCTCTTCTCTATAATTGGAGGATATCTTTTTTGTAGGTCTTTTTCTATCTGTGCTGACTTATCAGAAAGTCTAGCCTGTAGGGTTATGGCTTTCTGTAAGTCAAGAGTAAAACCATTCCTTTCCTGAGTGTCTATAATGTTACGAACACTGTACTCAAGGTTGATAGCTTTCCGGTACTTGTTATTTGGTATCTCCTGTCGAATACGTATCCAGAGACGATACGTAATTTCTACATCACGTATGCAATACGTAATCATCTCTTCGGTAAGCTTGCTGAAGTCATTGAAGTCGATCTTCTTGAAACCAAGATCGACACCCCAAGACTCTAGCGAATGTTTCTCTCGTGTGGGAAAGAGAAGTTGAGAAAGAATAAGAGTATCTTCTACATTATTTAGATGTAGGTTCGTTCCAGTAAGTCGATTAAGCGTTGGAGCATCAAAGCTTATGCCGTTGTGCATAATGAACTTTGACACTCCACTTGCAAAAGAAGGAAACTTTGTTAGGCACTCATCTCCTTTCCAGACATTTACCTGACCAGTATCTACATTCTTTGTAACAATACAGTAAATTGTAGTAGCGTCTAGTGAATCAGTTTCGATGTCTAGTATCACCTTCATTTTTTATTTCCTGTTGGTATAATTACTACACAATACTCTCAACTCAATTTCCATACTTGAATATTTCATATTCAGCATCTTCAATGCTATCAAAACTTACAATGAAGTTTCCGGTAGAAAGCTCGTGAACATCTATAGCATTACAATAAATTGAGGGGTAACAAATTAGGTCCATATCTTCGATGTCAAAATTTAATATCTTAATGTTTGATAAGTGCATTAGAGTTAATTACCTTTTATGCGATGATGTTAGAGTGAGATGTCGTCGCTGATTTCTTCAAGATCGTCACCAAGATTTACAACTTCGTGTAGCCTACCAGTTTGCTTATTGAAAAACAAGTGACAAGCGACACCAGTTTCACCAGAATACCTATTCTTCAGTACGCGAATGGTGGTGGTGTTCGCAATGTTAGCATCATCAGACTGCTGATCACGTTCCATAGCTACGACAGCATCAGATAGTTGTGCAATGGACTGTGATCCACGCAGATGGGACAGGCTTACCTCTTTACCATCTTCATGTCCACTGTCTGCTCCTGTACGGCGTAAGTGTGATACGAGAAGTAAGGCACAGTTAGTTTCTTCTACTAGACTGCGAAGCTTGGTCATAAGAACGTCGATGTTCCTACGCTCGTCCATGCCCTCCAGACCTGATACGAGAATGGAAAGATGGTCAAGGAAAATCCACCTGCAATCTAGTGCCTTAACCATGTAGCGTACACGAGCAAGGATTTCCTCCGTACCCATAGAGCCAAAGTGATCAAAGGCAAAGAACCTTCCCGTTCCTACAGTAGCTTCTTGCCACTTGTACATCTCAGCGGGTGGAAAAACTTCCCGTTCCTCCCTGATATAGAGCCGTGCATTAGCTTCTACTGACATGAGATGGAAAATAGTAGAACGGGTGTTCTCCTCCAAAGAGATAACACCAATATTACCTTCAGCATTTTTGAGTACGTGGTGCATCAACTCACGCATGACGCTAGACTTACCAGTGCCAGTGCCAGCCGTCAGTGTTACCAGTTCACCTGTACGAATACCATACAGCTTCCCATTGATACCATCCCAAGGATACGGACAGGTAGTCTGATTACTCTCTTCATATAGTTCAGGACCAATATCTCTTAGATTGATAATACCTGCTGGTGTATAGGTACGAGCAGCCCACCAAGCCTGAGTAAAGTCCTGTGACTTACCGTCAGCCAAGTATCCACAAGCATCCTTCAGTTTATTGTCAAGTGCTACAATCTTACACTTGTTTGGTTCAAAGAGTTGTGCAACTTCACGCGCAGCCTTCTGACCTACCTCATCTGAGTCGAAGCAGACAACAATGTTGTTGAAAGAATTAAGAAAGTCATAGCTGCGTTTACAGCTTTTGACTGCCGCTGCCGCACCATCCTTGATGGATACTGCTGGATACTTTGAACCAAGCATCTGATATGCTGCCATAGCATCTAGTTCACCTTCGCAGATGGTGACAAACTTGCCACCCTCCTGACAAAGAAGCTGACCAAACAAAACACCTGCTGACATAGAACCGGGAGGATCAGCGGTAAAAGTTTTGTTGGCTACGTCACGAACCTTGTTAGCCACAAGCGTGTTGTTTACGTCATAATATGGATAGTAGTGTTTAACGACAGCACCAGAAGAATCCTGCTGAATACGAACACCATACTTCTCAGCAGTCTCCTTGGTAATTCCACGATCAGTTATCGCAGATATATATCCTTTAACTGTAGGTTGTTGATAGTTGTTATTATCAAATGGCATGTCATGCTCCTTTTTATATGACTCATCACCGGGGAAAAAACTACGACAACTAAAACAAAACATATGTCCATCGTCAAAAATAGCACACGCATCGCTTGATCCGCATGAGTCTGAAGGACATGGAACATGTTTTACAAAATTACTACCATCATGTTCAGTCTTCCCTAAGTATCCTGTATGTAGCAACTACTTCTCCATTTTTCTTTGAGACAAAACCATCTATTGTCTCTTCTATATCATAACCAATCTGGGACGTAAATAGTTTTCTAGCTCCTAGAAGCTTCCATATATCCTCCTCATATTCAGACTCTTCAATAAGTGTTTCAACATGTTTTGTCTTTACCATTATATTCCACATCTAACAATCTTCTTCTTGATAAGAGAAGATATTTTTTACAAAGTCTGTAGACTCCGAAATAAGTTCTTTTGTCTCCTCAGAAGCAAACTTCTTAGCTTCTTTTCTTGAATAACCTTCTTGAAGGTACTGCTTGTATAACTCTTTATAAATAGTTTTACTATCTTTTTCCCATAAGTTTTTCATTTTTATTCCTTATTATTATATGGGTTTTTTATTTTCTTTGAACAATAACAACAAAGAATAGTTTCCCATTCCATGTGTACTAAAGTATGTATTGTTTTACAACTTTCACATTCTACTTCAAATTTTTCATTACAATTATCTGCTTCACCTTCAAAAAATATATCACTATAAAATTCTATTTCAAATTCACCTAAATCTGACAGGGATTCTATGAAGTCAGTGTATTCTTTTCTTTCCTTGGGTGACGAAGGATTGTATCCTAGTTCTATCATTTCAATATTACAAAACTGTTCGTAGTTTATTTTACCTTGGGTATATTTACTACGAGCTTCTTCCAGAAAAGAAACAACATTAGTAGAAACAGAGATACTAATTTCTGTCATTTTCCTTGTCCTCTGTATCGTTTAAAGTTACGTCTTTTATTTTTATTCTTTGGCCGACTATTTGTAGACTGACCTATACTTGTACGCATATGCTGCTTTATCCAAGCTGGTTTCTCATTTCCTGTTGGACGTTTAATAGCCATTTGTTACCTCGACTTTCATGCTTCAAAAACTTTCATGGAACTAATCCTCGCCTGTTGCGTTATCAAATTCCTGCCCCAATCTCTGAAGGTTACGGAGGGCTTCACTGCGGTTTGCTGCTGCAAGTGCCTTATCCCGTGCTGTAGCGATGTCAGCAGATGAAGCATCTGTGCGAAGAAGATACCGATACCACTTCTCTTCGTAGGACATTTTATCAAACCGCATAGTCATTTGTTAATCCCTTCTTACTTCATTTTCTTGTTCCCAGTCAACTACTTTTTTCCTTGCTTCTTCGTAGGTATCAAACATACCTAGATAATACTCTTTACCATTAAAACGAGGACGTGCACGATACTTCTTTTCCTTACCAGTAGGATTTCTAACTCCAGCACCTTTCCTACTTCTTCTCAGGTTATGTCCATTATCTATTTCTCTTAGATTTTCAATTCTGTTATCTGTTTTAATTTCATTTATGTGGTCAAGAATGGCGGGAGGTTCTACTTTATGACACATCTTATATACTACTCTATGTACATAATATTTTTTACTTTTTATAGTAACATACCGATAGCCAGTTTCCTTTAAGTAACCTGCCTCATCTCCTATTTTTACGCTACGAGTTGGAGAAATTTTCCAGTAAAGTTTTCCTGTCTCGATATCATATCTGAAAAGTCTGTGAAGTTCTTCTACTTCAGGTAAAATTAATCTTTTAGGCATTGTTTTCTCCAATTAAAGCAGTCCATGATGTAGGATAAAGAGGCTCGATAACATCGTTCCACATCTTCGCTAGGTATTGTATCTCTTTCTGAGCATGTTCGTCAATACGTAATTTATAGGCACGAGCAAAAGCAGCGAGAGAACCAGTGACATAGTAACTGGTATATGTGCTTTGTGGTAATACCATACGAGCTTGTTCTGGTGCTATACTCATACTTAACATAAAATCATATAATTCTTTAGATTTAAAAAGAAATTCTTCATATTGTTTGTTAGTAAGTTGCTGAGAGGGTATTGCAAAATCCTCTGATCCTTGTTTCTTATTCTCCGCACGTTTACGCCACTCGTCAGGATGGAAGAAGACAGGATCACTATCTACATATCTCCTACTAACTTCATTGTAGCTAAAACCTACAGTATGTTTGAAACGCTGTCTAGCTACAAAAATAGGTACTTCTTCTAGTAGTGTTATAACACAATGTGTGAATGGTGTAAAATGTTTATGTTTAGCCAGATATTTTATAAGCTTTTTATCTTTAGCACTTATTCTGTCAGAATGTTTATCAAAGGATACTCTGGCTGAATTAACAACAGTCAGATCGTTTCCTAGATTACTTATAAGTTTACACTTCATGTATTAAAAAAGGAGGAATAGGCTGGTATATATGACCGTATGCCTATCCCTCCTATCCTTTCTTCCCTACTATGTTGAGTGTTACTGCATTGTCATGGTATAAGATGTTTTAAGGACATCTACTTCATCTTCATACCATTCTTCAAGACCATTAAGAAAATCGTTAATATGGGTTAGAGGTACTTCCTCAACTCTATTAACATATGGAACAACATCAGTGATGTAGTCAGCCATGTATGTTGGAATTTCATTATAGTTCTTATAGTTGTAACGACGCATAACTTTCTCCCTATTAGTTTAGAAGGTTACGCGGCAACCTCTGATACAAAATCCTTCCACGTATCTGAACGTAGCCACTTCGTAACATCATCACCACGCTTGTATAGTGTACCACCATCACCAGCCTTGGTCAAGTCAAAGCGACCATCATCACCGTGAGAAGCATAGTGTGTCATAGCCGACTGTACAGAAAATAGATTGTCTCCCCGTACACGTACTTCATCCATCCACTGAGCGAAAAGACGATCAGACAATCCTCCGCTACGTTTCTGGTCTGAACGCTTTGTACTAGTCAACTTGTCAAACAACTGCTGCACTTTGGTAGAAGAGCCAACCTTAGTGTCAGCATAACGCTGATAACGTTCAACAGCATCTTTGTGAGTAGTCATAGACATCTCAAAGGCACTGATAAAGCCATCAGTATTAAAGTTACGGCTGTGACGCTTACGAGTGATGTCATACTGACCTGTTACCGTACCATTGGTGCAGAAGAAGTCAATAAGACCTGACCACATTGTCACACTACCCTTACCATCAAAGGTATTCTTCATTACAAAACGTAAACCAAACTCAGTCTTGTGTCCTGTAGATGTTTCAATGCCATGCTTTAGCTTGGGAAAGATGTATTCTGCATAACAGACGTTACCGTTGGCAGAGATAGTATCTTTAATCTTTACATCTTCCAGAACGAGAGGATCAAAGTAGTTGATCATCTGTGTCTGAAGAGGCAGAAGAACTTCTTTATTTTCAACTACACGATACTTGTCATTCACTACATTTAGATACTTGTCTCCATCGTGACTTTTACGAATAAGCATCTTCTTATCTTTAGCCTTGAACCAACCGTCATCCCATGATGTAGGATAAAGAGACTCGAGAGGAGCGTCTTTACGAGATACGACATCCTGTTCGTAGACGGTAAAGAAGATTTCACGATCATTAGTGTTAAGTAGATTTTCCATTTCCATTTCTCCTAGTTTGGTTTACTTCTCTATACTAAACGCATCTCTAACTACTCAGGTCTTTCTAACTTCTTTTATTATTTCTTTTACACGCCATGGTGTGAACCACACGGTACTTAAACTAAAACTTTTAGTAGCACCAACTGATCTGTACTGCCTTACATGTTCAGGCTTATATATACCACCACCTACAATTAGGTTTATGTCATGTTTAGGCAAGTTAAGACTACTAAACATTTCTACTTGTTTGAGGTTTTGTTCACGTAACTGATCTCCACTGATACCGCCTCGTTCGCTAGGTATTGTATTACTTAGATGAAAGGTTCGTACTCCACAGTCAAATAGGTTCATAAACTCCTTGTCTTTTGTATGAGGATTAACCTTTACGCTTAACTCTGAAAACTTACTACAAAAAAGCTTAACATCTGAGTTAGACATAGTATAGCTACTTACGTTAGGACAACCTAGATTAATTTCTAGCTTAGTATCACTAGGTATATGATCATAAAAAGGTTTCCAGTTACCATCAAGGGCAGCAATGCTGTAGACTGACTTTTTATTCCACTTGGTAATGTTACTCATACCCTTGTTGCGAAAGCCTATAGCATTTACCCAGCCACCGTCAATCTTACGCAGTGTTTTTAGTGTCTGAATTACTAGTCCTTTTCTACGCTGCCATGTAAATGTTCCTTCTATACTTGTATAGCCTTCTAGTTTAATATAGTTACCAAATGGTGGGCTTATATATACCGTCATGTACTTTCTTCATGCTGCTGTTTCAACGGGTGTATTTTTGTCTTCACAAGACATGCCGACAGTATACCAATTAGGTTCTTGTGTAAACTTCCAACGTGCCATGTAAGATTTTTCTTTAATGTAGTAATTACGATATGCCATGATAGTGTTTCCTTCTACTTTACAGTAGTCGTCCATACACTGTGGCGGTTGTGTAAAGTCACCATCCCTCAGTTCATAAGGAAGACTACAAAGGTTATTAAATATACCACTCCTCTCTGTCTTATGTTTCTTACCATACCTGAGGGTATATTCCATAAGTAGATTATCAAGAAGTTCTACTAACCACATATAATTACTACGATTTTCTCTTGCCCATACAGCGGATGGATGGTTCTTGTGCGTCATCTTGTAGCAGTCAATAGACGGCGTACCATCAACAACATGGTGGGCAGTAGACAGTAGTTGTGCGTATTCAAGGATCATCTTGACTACATGCTTGTCACAGTGCATCTCAGCACAGGTCTTTGGGTCTTCGTGTAGATAGAATATGTTCATTTTCTTCACCTTACCAGTAAAATTCTAACTGTTCGTTAGATAAAGTTTCTCCAAGAATCTCTGCTCTTTCTTTTTTTAATTGACTGTTAAGATAATTTAACTTGTCTGCACCGTCCATGAGCTTCTGATATTCGGACATAAATAGATCACCATCGCACTCCCTCATTTGTCCAACAGCACCATAAATAAGTTCGTCTACTTTACTGATATATTCTTCTAGGGTGTACTCTACTCTACCGCCTAAAAACCACTTGTACTTCTTTACTTTATCAGTCATTTCTACTCTCCTCTAGTTTGAATTGTTCAGTTATAACACCACACATATTTAAAAAAGATATACCATCAAAGTTACGGTATTCTTCTGCAAAGATTACAGCCTTGATACCCGACTGATATATCAGCTTCGCACACTGAAGGCAAGGGGCATGTGTTGTAAACATGGTTGCACCCTCTCCACTTTCATGTGACTTAGCCAGCTTGGCTATGGCGTTTGTTTCAGCATGAAGCACCTCGTCACGAGTTACAAGCATAGGTTGTGGTAGCTGTTTGTCCGTCTCAGGATGAAACAGTACCCTACGTTCACACTCATTGTCCCAGCCAGACGGCGTTCCATTGTAGCCAATAGATATGATACGCCCATCCTTCACAATAACAGCGCCAACCTTTAGCCTCACCGCATGGCTACACTCAGCAAAGGCATAGGCTGTTTGCATGAACGCTTTTGCGTGTTTTCTTTTCATGTTCCCTACATATACTCCGCAAACTTTTTCTGTGCTATTTCAGTTGCTTTTTCTTCCAGTGCTAAACCGGGAGACATGCCATCAGCTACAAGCTCGTCGTAAGCCTCACTGTATAGCTGTTCCATGAGTTCTTCATTCCACATGTTTGACATTCTCATCACCTCTTGTCTCGATCCTAAGTGCGTCAGGGTAGTCGTTCATGGCATCCCACCATGTGTTGATCATCTTGTCCTCTATTACAACTGCACCCTGTCCGAAACACTCATAGCATTGAGATGTTCTACTTGAGGACATGTCAGCCGAACCAAAGTATCCATGCCCTTCACAATGATCACATGGAAGTGTAATTTTTACTGTCATTGTATTTTATTTCCCTTCTTTCCGTCTACTTGATGTTGTGTATTCTACGCCAGACAACCCATGTTATGGCCTGTATTTCAAAGGCTTTCAATGCTCTGCCATTGATCCTTGCACGTTTTCCGGCGGCTACATAGGCATCTGATATTATTTTATATTCCTTTTTTCCTACGTTTGTTTTGTTCTCTGTCAGGCTATGCCGTTCGCCGTAGTAGATATTTTTAGCATGACCATCTACTGTGCAGGTATCGTCACCCATGATATTCCTATAGAATGAAACAATCTTTTGGCCGTTTAGTATAGCGATGACACCATCATGATCTGGCATTTCTTCCAGTATCGACCACGCTTTTCTCTTCATAGCACTGTAAGTAGAGACTTTTACGTCATCAATATCATCGCCATCTAAGAATGCCCTGATTAAATCATGAGCATTTGTGACGTTCCTGTCCCACTTATTATTGGGTGACAGCGCGGCAACTACACCCGTTACAATGTGGACAGGCACTTCTAAGTCTATCGCTATTCTGTTACACTGTGCAAAGGCTTCCGCATACCATACAACGCCGTCACGTTTTTCCTCTGGCGTTGCCAGCTTGTACATTTTTAGAATATTTTCTACAGACATTTTACCGTTCCTATTTGTAAGAGGTTACAAAATCAATGTAGGCTACACAGGCTGCTATTGTAGCAGCACCCATACAGACTATCAGTATGGATATAGTAGTAGGAAGGGGCAGCAGTGTTCCGCTAACTATAAGGAATAGTCCTACTAATATACCAAAGATTGTTGCTGCTATTCTCATGTTATTCGATCTCCATCGTAATAGGTTTGTCAGCATCATGAAAACAACTTAGAGAAAGTTTCTCACCATCTGTTGTTGTTACTTCTACTTCTACTATACCAAAAGTAGTCAAATTTCTCTTAGATATAGTAATAGAGTTTACCCTGTGTATCGAGCTTTCCATAATTTTTATCCTCTTATTTCACTTTTGAGATTAAGCCGTCAGACATAGTAATTTCAGCGAAGAACTCTCTACCGGGTAGACCAGTAATAGAAGGTCTATGTGCACCACAGAATACGCCTGTTGACTTATATTCTGGTCCGAACATAGACGTTTCTTCGTATTGTAGAGGATTACCAATATTTTCTTTCAGTTCTTTTTTCGATTTGTATCCAGTGAGTAACATCATTTTATTCTACCTCTTATCCTAAGTCTATTGTTTCTCTATTTTGTGCAAAGTCTAGCAAATCAGCAGCCAATGCCGCTGCCTGTGCTCGTGTCAGTTGCACTGAGTCAAAAAACTCTGCGTTTTGTGGTTCACGCTTCTTGGTTGTTACCTGAACGCAAACTCCTCGATCATCTCCTCCAAAGAACCTTGTGAGTGATACACCCTGTGCGTGTGATTTAAGATCTGTTGCCATTTTATCAATCCTTTCAATATACAGTGTATATTTTAAACCCAGTCCAATGCACCATTGAGATACTGGTCCATTTCTTTTGCGGACATGCGTGGTGTCATGTGGTGTGAACCATTCCAATAATCTGTCAGACAATACCCACCATAACATGAGGCATAGTCCAACTCAACTTTGCTAATGTCTGAATTTATTTTACTATTCAGACGGCTTACTTTTTCTTCCAATACTTTACGAGTGATATTGTTAGCCATGTTCATTCCTTTCAATATACAGTGTATATTCTAAGTTAGGGCAAAGCGTGAACGCAATTCGGTATTCTTGCGAATCAAACGCGATGGGGGGAGGGGGGTATGCCTCACGTAATTTTCCCACGACATAAAGCGTGTGAAGTGATTGTGTGCATCGTCACGCGATGAATAAACAACGTCACGTCCACGAACGTCAGTCACGCGACAAGTACCGTCAGTCTGTGGCTCAAGTGTACCAATAAGACACTTTTTGTACGTCATTTGTTGTGTTTTGGGATTGTATGATAGTGACATATTTTTTGCCGATCTGTTCGGTCTGTATGACCGTATTGACACAAAAAAAAATATACTGGGGAACATAACGTCCCCCAGTATACAGTGTATATTCAATTTTTTGCCGCTTCTTCCAAATCCTCTAGAGCGACGTCTTTCCGGATCAGGCCGAATAACAGCGCAATTTCTTCTGGGGATAGCTTTAACAATGCATCCATAGCCTTATCCCATGCGTCTTTCGGCGCTGGCGCGTTAGCCTTTCTCAATTCGGTGTAGGTCGCAATTTCCAGATTGCCATTATTTTCAAAATACTTTTTGATCTGACTCGCCACATTCTTCAAAGTGTTATGTGGCTTTTCGCCTTCAACCTTGGTTGTCTTTCCGGTTGCCGGATCGAGGCGGGTATGAGCAAAGCCATTAGCCGCACAAATATCAATCCAGAAGTAAAAAGGCGGTACGTCGTAGTCGCTCAGGGCTGATTGAAAAGCTGTGAGTATATCATCACACGCGGCAGCTTTACTATCGGCGGCTGCGTCAGCGGCGTTAGCGGCGTTGTCAAATACCTTCACAATGTTTGATACTGTAGCGACTAGCTCGGCACGATCTTGGGTGTTTGTGTTATCAAAAGGCATTGTCTCTGTTTCCTTCTATGTTTTAATATACAGTGTATATTAGGGGGTTGATTAACTTACTTACTGAGTCTGGCTAAACATGGCCATTGGGGTGAATATAGGAAATTAAGTTTTAAGTGTCAAATCTAATCCAAATCGTTATATTTCAATGGTTTAGGTGTTATTTTGAAACAAAGTGACAACAAATCATCAAACAACGAAACAAAATTTCAAAGAAAATATAAACAACGAAACAATGTTACTCAAAAATAATTTATGAAAACATTTTTAATGATTATTGAAACATTATTCCAATCATCTTTTATATCTATAAAGTATAATCATCAGGCTCGTGCTTTTGCCATGTAATAATCATGCCAAGTTTAGAGAATTGGCGGAAACACTAGGGATGTGTTGCAATAATGTCACATAATAATCCTCTGCACAATTAATAGGCAGGCAGGGGTGGTATGCCTATTTATTAAGCAGTAAGGGGATACTGCC
>Ga0222718_10000360_pt1 | contig 48867 bp, 44 predicted proteins | sample C33_27DmetaG_FD_165045 | JGI IMG/M metagenome (GOLD analysis project Ga0222718, IMG submission 165045) | Estuarine water microbial communities from San Francisco Bay, California, United States - C33_27D | ecosystem: Environmental > Aquatic > Marine > Unclassified | place: USA: California... | reverse complement strand
AATCGTAGACAGCGTCTAGCTTACCAGAAATCCTACTATTGGAGGAACAAGGAGAAGATTATCGAGAAGCGCAAAAACAAAGAAAAAAATGACCCCGAAGAAATCCGAAAGAAGAAAGAGTATGCAGCAGCATATTACAGAAAGAACAGAGAGCGGATTTTCAAAAAACGAGCGGAAACGAAGCAGAGGCGGCTAACCAATCAAAAGTGAGCGGTAAGATCAGTTTACGCGCATAAAAGAGTCCAAGCGGTCACAATATAATTTCCACAAAAACTGATATAATACACCACCCCCTTTTTAAACCTTGTGCGAAAGTATGGTTACCCTGTTTATATAAACAGGGAAACCAGTATATAATAAAGACTTTTTAATAGGGGGGTTCGGAAATCTAAACTTTATGAGTAAAAAGTCCAACCAAGACATGAAATCCGTCAACGGGCTACCCCAGTATCTGGTTACCCCTGACGATTACGTTTATTCTAAAACGTCTTGCCGGAAGGTGAAGAGACGTTGGTATAACCAGAAGTGGCACTCCCCTATACGATATAACGGGAAAACCTACGTTGTGGGCCATGACGACCTGATATCACCTCTGTTTGATGTGACGAAGCTCGAAGAGGCTCCCGTAGACCCGAGGAGCTATACGGAGATGCGAGAGATACCCGGATTCCCAGCATACGCTGTCAGCAAAGAGGGCGTAGCGTGGCGAATGAAACCATACAAAGGAAACCGCAGAGGCCGTAAAACCCCTTTTCAGTTGAAGGAAAGGATGCATCACGGGAGTACCTACTACAAGCTCACGAACGAAGACGGCAAAACGTCTATCAAACGGGCTGTTAGAATACTCGAAGAAACGTGGGGAGAACTGCCTTAAATTTTTGACAAGACAGAAAACTTAAACTACCCTCCGTGATGCTAAACAAAAAGCCCACCGAGGTTGACGCTCTAGATCTGGAGAATCTGGACGACAAGGGTAAACCTGTCGAGACTCGTCTCCGAGATGTTAAAAGCGCGTTAGCGATTTACGCCACCTTGAGAAAGGCTGATGAGAAGTCGGCGGTGAACCGCGCTCGCATTGACGCGATGTTTGACGGAGCCGCCCCGTATAACGACGATAAACTACGAGCGAGCGGTCAGTCTCTTAAAACCAACCTCAACTTTGGTGAAGCCCAGCGTTTTCTAGACATCTCGTTGTCTGCTTATGTTGACCTGTATTCTAGCTTAGAGACCCTCGTTGAAGTCAAAGGGACTCTTGGTGAGGCTTCCGAGGTTCAGGAGATGGAAAGCATCGTAGCCGAAGAACTGACCCACATGATGCGTTCTTGGCCCGAGTTTCACAGTAGCTATCTGCGGCTTTGCACGACTTTCATCAAACACGGTGTGGGTGTTGCTTATTTCGACTCACCCGAAGACTGGCGGTTCCGAGTCGGTGGTTTTACTGACTTGCTCATCCCACGACAGACACCCTCTTCTGAGGATGCCGTAGACATTGCTGTTGGTCGTCGGGACTACCTAGTTCATGAGTTATACCGCTTCATCAAGAATGAGAAAGCGGCTAAGACTGTTGGTTGGAACGTCGATGAAGTTAAGCGCGTCATCAAGAAGAACGCGAAGACGACAGGCCGAGGCCACATAGACAGCGGGTCCATGTATACCGACTACGAAGCGATTCAGTCGGAACTTAAAAACAACGACCTCTACACAGGTATTCAAAACCCCAAAGTTCCTGTCCTCCACTTCTGGGTTCGCGAGATGGACGGAACAGTCAGCCACTACATCTCCGCTGAAGATAACCCTAAAGATTTCCTATACAAAAAGGTTAGCAGGTTCGATGCCCCCGAGCAAGCCTATGTCATGTTCACCTATGGGGTGGGAAGCAACGGAACCTACCACAGCATTAGGGGTCTTGGTCAGAGGATCTTCTCCCACATCCAGACCTCTAATCGCTTGCGGTGCCAGCTAGTGGATGGAGCTATGCTTGGGTCTGCTGTAATGATCCAGCCTGAGAGCCAGAGAGCTTTGGATGAATTGCAGTTCACTTACTATGGAGCCTATGCCATCCTAAGCCCCGGCGTTAACATCGTAGAGAAAGCCATCCCCAACCTTGGCAATGCTGTTATCCCAGCCCTTAACGATCTTACCACGCAGCTACAGCAGAACACAGATACCGTGTCCACTTATGGTCCGGGCCAGAGTTCACCATACAGGAATCAGATGCAAGTCGCTTCTGACATCGACATCAACACAAGGCTCTCTGGTGCTTCGTTGAACTTGTTCTACTCATCTTGGACCCGACTCATGCGGGAGATCGTCAGGCGGGTCGCTACAAGCAAGAAGAATGACCCTGCTGTTAAAGACTTTTTCCGCCGATGCACTGAGCGTGGTGTTGATGAGAAGTTTGTTCGAAGCCTCGACCTTACCAAAACACGAGCAGTCCGCTCTGTAGGTAACGGATCTAAGGCGGGACGACTCGTCGCACTCCGTGAACTTCAAGGAATGTATGGGCGACTCGACGAAGTAGGTCGCCGGAACTTAGATCGAGATGTCATTTCTTCGAGTGTGGGACACGAGATTGCTAACCGCTACCTCCCAGCGTCTACTGAACCGAGGACGACCGTTGATAACAAGATCGCGTTTCTTGAAAACCAGCAACTTAACCAAGGCTCTCCTGTTCCTGTTTTGTCTACCGAGATGCATGGAACTCACTTGCAAACCCACGTTCCAGCCCTCGCTCAGTTGATCGAGGCTCTTAACACAGGTCAAGCCGACCCAATGCAAGCGATTAACATCCTACAGGCTTTTTACCAACACATCTCAGAGACGCTCCAGTTCGCCGCCGCTGACCCGTCGCTAGAGGCTGATGTGGCCTCTGCCAATCAGGTCATGCAGTTTGCCGAAGAGGCTATCAACAACACGATGAAGTCAATCCAGAAGCAGCAGCGAGAAGCGGCGCAGCAGGAAGGTGACCCACAAGAAGGCGACCAAGGACTGACCCCCGGACAAATGAAGATGCAACAAGCGCAGATTCAGATGCAAATTGCTCAAATGAAAGCCGAGCAAGAGATGGAATTAAAGCAGAAAAAGTTTGACCAAGAGCAAGCTATGCGCGATGCAGAGGCAGCCCTAAAGTTCAGGGAAGAAAATCCTATTTAATCTGATGTCTAAAAACAAGAAAACCCTTCCAGTTGATCTGGATGCGTGGTTCAATGATATATCCTCTGTGGAAGAGCTACGAGAGATCGTAAACTCCGAAACCTTCCAGAAAGCTGCCGCCACTTTGAAAGAAGCTGCCGGACCAAGCTTTTCCAGTCTCGCACAAAACCCCGAGCAAAATGCTTTACGAATGGCTTGGTATGCGGGATATCGAGATGCTTTTACTGACTTAGCCAAGATGACTAAGTTCCCAGTTAGTAAAAACAAAGCCCCCGAAGAGTGGGATCACGTAACCCTAAATAACTGATATGAGCGAGCCAGAAGCCGTTGCCGAGCCTGTGGTTGAAGAGACCCCTGCTGTAGAGCAACTACCAGAAGAAACACCCATCGAGAATAGTTTCGGAGATGCCATTGACCGAGCTATGGATAGCTTGGACAAAGACATCAGCGGTGAAACCCAAGAAGCTGAGCTTGAAGCCGAGGTGATAGAGGAGGGGAACGAAGAGTCTCCCGAGTCTTATGATGAACCACTACCGGGTGATGACCTCGATTCAGAACTCACTGACTGGACTCCCAAAGCCGCCAAGCGATTCAAGCAACTCAAGGAGGAGCGGAAGCAATATCGGTCTGAGTTAGACGATCTTCGGCAGAAGACCAACCACTACGAGACCAAGATTCGAGAGTTGAGTGGTGGGGAAGATTCGATTGAAGCTCTTCAGGAGCGCATTGCTGAATATGAAAATGATCGAACGATTAATAATCTTGAGAAGTCATCAGCTTACCAAGAAGTCATTGATATCCCCCTTCGCGAGACTGTGGCGTCTATCGAAGCTCTAGCTACCCAGTATGACTTAGATGCGGACGAGATCATAGAGCTTGTTTCAGAGGAGAACGTAGAGGAACCACCTGAGACTAACCCCGACGGCAGTCGTTACGTCACAAAGGACGAGCGATTAGAGTCTCTGCTCGCTACAGCACCTCTTCGTGTACAGGCTGAGTTGCTAAATCAAGTCAAGTATGTTGATGAGATCTTTGATCGACAAAGAGAATTGTTCCAAAACGCCGAAGAAGCCCTTAGAGAAGCTGAGCTTGTTGAAGAGGAGCGGAGGAATTATGAAGCTTCTCAAAGGGCACAAGAGCGTTCTATCGTGACTGAGAACGTGCTGGGGCGAATCCAAGAGAAGATCCCTTTCATAAAAGACATGGATGGGGTGGACATGGAAGCCCTTACCAAGGAAGTAGCCTCTGTTGATCCATTGGATGCCCACTTAGTGGACCAGCAATACGCTTTTGCTGTGTCGAAGCTATTCCCTTCCGTGGTCCGTGAATACTTGTCCCTGCAACGTGAACTAGAGACCGTGACCGACCGACTCAGTGACTATGAGGACGCGGAACCGGGATCAGGGTCCACGGTTCGGGGTTCAATGCCCAACAGTAACCCATCGTCGAGAGGCGAAGGTGGGTTCCTTGATCGGGTCAACGCCGCACTTGGTGGGTAGTATTTTTCATACGTTGAGTCCGACTTAAAAGGATTCGCTACCCCAAACCAAAAATACCCTCTAAGGCTTAAGTCTTAGGGGGTATTTTTTTTATTGACTCTTGTGCTAAATAGTGATTTATTCCTTAACATCGAGATAGATTGTCAGGTTGCTCTAGCCACAAAATAGTTCTATTGACTTACTAACTCTAAAACTCGTCGAAGACTTTCCGGTTGCTCTAGCCTTATAAGTAGTTCTAAAACGGTCAAAGACGGTCCTAGAACGCTATTGTATTACTCACTAGCACATCTAAACCATACCCCGTTTTATATCATGTCAACATTTGACCTCGGTTCCGCAGGAACCACCGCAATTAACACGATTCTGGCTGAAGAAGCCAACCGAATCAACCAAGACGTATACACCCGGACTGTCCACACTTCTGCGTGGATGGATCTGATGAAGCAGACTGCCTTCCCAGACGGGATGGGTTATCAACTCAGCACCCTCGTTTATGATCGGGCTATCCCGACTACCGACTCTGCTGGTGATACTGCTGGTGTTAACTGGTCTGCACTCGGAACTCTGAACGCATCCGGTAACTCGTTTGACACCTCTGACCTCGGACAGCCCCTCAAGGACGCTGCCGATGATGTTCAGGGTGGTCGCGGAACTGGTGGCCCCGGTGCTGCCGTGGATAACCGTTCGTATGTTCAGTTCTCCAAGCAACTCAAGAAGTATAACATCGACCGCGCAGTGATCGAGTCTCCCCGCATCTCGCTGGAAGACCTCCGTTTCGCCGCTCACCGTCAGGAACAGCTTCGTGCCATCATGGACAACATGGCTGAGTCTACCCGATACACTTGGGAGAATCGCTACCGTGATGAGTTCTCGAAAGTATCTGACAGCTATATCGGTGCTGTTGCTTCTGGAACTGCTATTCAGTCCGGTTTTGAAGGCACTGAGCTTGTTGGCACTGTCGATCTCGGCACTGCTGGTTCTTTCACTGTCCCAACGAGCAACATCTCTAACGCTCTCCTCGATAAGTCTTACTTCAACCTCGTCCGCAAGGGTGCAGGTAGCGAGGCTTATGGTCGTGAGAACGGTCGCCCTGTGTTTGGCCTTGTGCTGAGTTCTGAGGCTTCCTACCAGCTTCAGACTGAAGCAGGTTTCCGCGACGACGTTCGTTACAACAACAGCAAGGTCAGTGACCTCATCGCACCTCTCGGTGTTGAGAAATCCTTCCGTGGTTTCTATCACCTTGTCGATGACCTCGCTCCTCGCTTCACTCTGGCGAACACGGATCAGATTACCCGCGTTCTCCCTTACACGGTTTCCAGTGGTGTGACCACTCCAAACAGTGCTTACGAGTCTGCTGAATACGAAGCAGCTTTCGTGATCCACCCACACGTTTGTGAGGCTCAGATCCCGAATCCGTTCAGCGGAGCGCAAGGTATCTCCTTCGATCCTGTTAGCTACCGTGGTGACTTCAAGTGGTCGAACATCCCCAACGAGATCACCAACCCTGATGGCACTATCGGTTTCTTCCGTGGCGTTCTCGCCAGCGCGACGAAGCCAATCAAGACCGACTTCGGTTTTGTCGTCTTGTTCAAGCGGACATCCACAACTCCCGCTGCGTAATAACCCGCTTAGTTTGAGAGGGGTGGTAACCCCACCCCTCTCTTGCTATAACCAACCCCTAAGTATGCCATGCCTACTCTAGACGACGCACCAACCATCGAAACCCTTGCGGGTGACGACCTCACAACCGCTGACGTTTCAGACACCGAGAAAATTGCGCGAGCAGACCTCGTTCAAGTTTTTGATGTTTCTGAGCAGAAGGTTAAGACCATCTCTGTCCAAGAGCTTGGAGAAGCCCTTGGTGTAACATTCAGCTAAAACATTTTTACCACACCGTCTGCTTCATGGCGGTGTGGTATCATAACTAAACATTTTATTATGTCCGACGAAGATAACAGACAGAGGCGTAGAGCGCGACGAAGAGAAAAGCGTCAGATGGGTCAGTCAAAAAAAAGTCAAAGAGGCAGAAAGGGGAAAGAGGATTCCGCCAACTTCATCGACTCAGTAGAAGCTGCCCTTGGTAAAGCAGCACTTATGACTAACCCAGCTTACTTAGCGATGAAGCCAGCGACATCTGCTGCTCGAGCTATATCTGAAAATCCAGAGGCAGCCCGGAGAGCGGTGAGAAAAGCGGGGGGAGCTACACAACGTAGCCTCGAAACCGTTAGTAAATTTACGCCTCCCGCGTTAGTGGCCCGTGGGTTCGATGCCGTCAGTAAAGCCACGCCTTCCGCGGTAGCGGCCAGACTACTCGATAAAGTCCTCGGGGACGACGAGCAGGAAGAGGATGTATCTCGCAGTAAAGGAGATAGACGCGCCAGAGCCGACAAGAAAGAAGCACGAGAGGTGGCTGGGCAGCAGGGGGATCTTACGGCAGACTTGGTAGACTCTTTTGGGCAGGGCGGCCTTGAGGACGGCCTTGAGGGAGCCTTGGCGGGGGGAGCTGATCAGGAAGAACCATTGATTATCGATGACTCTCAATTTGAAGAGCCAGAGGAAGTAGATATTGATGTATCAGAGACCGCCCCCGAAATGGATGAAAAAGAGTCCGGTCGCCTGTTTAAGATGATCATGGGCAGTTCCTTCGATCCCGTGTCTAGTATGGATAAAGGCAAGATGGATATTTTGAAAAAAGCGAAAGCTGAAAACCCTGATCTCTCAGACAACCAGCTAGCCCTTAAAATTTACCGGGATTATATGTAATGAGTTGCGGAATGAATAAGGAGACCGGGGACGCCAAGGACTTGGAAATGGCGGGGCAACAGCTTCGCAATATCCATGCTAACGTCATGGACCTCCTAAAACATTTAGAGGAGTGCCCTAGCTGCCCTTTACTCTCACAGGCGTGGGTTCAGTCGAAAGTGACCATGTCTAACGCTTACGTTGACTCAGTCCGAGACTATGTGATTAACGGGCAAGAAGAAGGTCCGGGGTCTCTTGAGTCTATGGAAGACGACGACGGAGTATACGACAGCGACGACGGTCCTATGGGCTTCCTTATAGCTGTTGAAGAAGGTGCATCAAAGTATTAAGTCTAGATACCATGACAAACGACATCGAAAAACAATCAGCAGGTAGGGGCGGCGCAACTTTCGTTAGCACGACGGGAAGCCCAGTCAGTGGAGAATACTGCGCTATTCAGTGTGTCACCAGTAACACCAAGTTTACCTCTATTACGATGGATGCGCTCGATGGAGACACCATTGACTCCGACGCCCATTTCCCCGCTGGTTTTACTATCTTGGGGAGCATCAAGTCCTTCACCGTCCACACTGGATCAGTGATTGCTTATAAGTCGGTAACCTAACCTAGATTCAGGATGAGTTGGGCACAAGCCATATCAGAAGTTAAACCTGAGTTGCTTCGGTGGGCTGTAAACTACTTTGGCCTAGCTATCGTTCTGGGAGTCTGCTCTTGGCTTCTTTGGGGTGAGTATCAAGATCAGATCGATGCTAGGTTCGCATCTATTGAGCGCGAACTGACCAGTTACAAAGACCGAGTCGGGTTCTTGGAGGAGGATGCCCTCCATCGTAGGACTATTGAGGCAGAGGAGCAAAAACAACGGGCTGAATTGTTCTCAGCCATTGAGCGACATTTAGATTCGATCAGCCGTTCAAACTAGCTTGAACCTGTTATTTTTCTCTCTACCATATCCTGTATGAGAAAGATAAAATTTGCAGGAACACGAAGAAGCGGTAACCACGCGGTTCTGGCGTGGATAGCTGAACGATTACCGGAGGGCAACACCTTCTTTATAAACGATGTACGTTTCGGCTCGAATTACTCCGACAAGAAAAAGTCAGACCGGCTCCCAACTAAAAGGATATGTCGGAGAGGAAAAGCGAGCCTGATCCTAACTAGCTATGAAGACAGGAGTTTACCATTAATCAACAACCACGAGCCATTAGTTGATGTGTTACACACTAGTGAAAAGAAGGTTCTAATTTTAAGAGACGCGTTCAATAATTTCGCTAGTAGGTTGAGATACCGAAAGAATGGAAAACGTTTTAAGGAAGATGACCCGACAAATGGGCCACCCGATTCGTCTAAGATATGGGTGGAGTATGCTAAAGAGTATATAGGGGTGACCGAAGCACTAAAGGGCGACGTAGTTAAGGTTAACTACAATTCTTGGTTTTCCGATCCAGACTACAGAGTATTAGTAGCGAACTCTCTGGGGTTGGCCCCTTCACCAGAGCCATTTGAAAGAGTGCCCGGATATGGGTTTGGGAGTTCATTTAGTAATACATGCAGAGACGGTAGGGCATCAAAAATGCGTGTCCTAGACAGGTGGAAATTGTTTTCCAAAGACCCCGATTACCTTGAATATTTTAATGAAGAAGTAATAGAGCTGTCTAGAGAAATATTCCCCGAGATACGAGGGCCGTTCGATTGATCAGGATTGAGCAGACGACCCACATTTGAACTTGCACTCCGCATAGAATAGAAGGAAACTGGACGTAACGAGAAATGAAGTTAACTATAGCAAATACCTTGTATGGGACCAACAACCCCGTGATAATCGGAAATGCGGGGGCGGGTGGATCGTCGAGTTCATCTAGCTCAACGAGTTCTTCGAGTTCAACGAGTTCTTCGAGTTCAATGAGTTCTTCGAGTTCAACGAGTTCTTCGAGTCCCATGAGTTCATCGAGTTCGTCGAGTTCATCACAACCTTAATATCGATCTGATATGCCAATCAATTTTGGAAACCAACCTACCCCGAAAAGGCAGAGGGTTCTTACCTTTGTCAGTCCGAACGTAGGTGACATATTATTCTATGAGACGGTCGATACTCAGAGAGTAAAAGAGAACATACCCTCTTACGGAACGGCCCACCCAGATACAGCTAACTGGCCCAACCATGAGCTTGTCTATGTGCAGCAGGACAGCCCAGAGGGTCAACTTTACCGTTACTACTATGCCGCTAACCGAGCATCCCAAGACGACTACAACTACGAGTTACGAGATGGCTCTGAGCTTACGCGGACTTACATCGTAAAGAGAAGTGAGTATCCATCTAGCTTAACTCCACCTGCTGGGGGAACCCTTGACAGTGTATTCACAGACTATGGATTCGTAGGTGATACTATTAAAAGTGTGGGTGATCCTCTGTCTGGAGTTTATATAGCAGTCCAAAGAAGATTTGTAGTTCCTCAAACGGTTGATTACGTGTATGATGCGAACCTAGAGGGAAATATCAAGGTAACTAAGACCATCGTCCCTTCGGGGTATACCCTTGAAGGAGCGGGGATCACTAACTCCTCAGGAGACACTAATGAAGTAAGACACGGAAATAATTTCCACGATGTACTTATTAATCAGACTATTAAGAATGACGGCGGGACCATTGACGACAGAGATCTGGATACTGTTTACGGATCACAAAAGTATGACGGGATACCTCAGAGACTAGACTCAGTTGTGTTTGATTATGTTTCGGCGTTTGTTGAGTCAACTGATTCCGAGGGTAGAACGACAGGCACTTATGCCGAGGATAATACCGCTGAGTTTGGAGTTACCGCCCCTTCATCTGGTCCTTTTAAGACAAAAATACAGAGGACTCTAACATCCAACCCCGAAACAAAAGTAGATTCTATATTGTCTTCCGCTACGCAGCTTCCCCGACCAAAGCGAGAAGATGTTTCTTTAAAGTTCGTGGCTTACAGCACTAACCCCCCAGTAGCCAAAGCGTCTGCCAGACAGTATACTCTACCTGCGGCTATTCACGGGGTTGTTACGCCTAGTGTAGATGGAGTGGTTAATGGCTCCTTGTCCGTCAGTCGCGTTATCAAACCAACCTCACTGTCCACGACTCCCGGCTTCAACGGGTCTGATTTATCTGGAGACTACTTGATAAACGTGACTGTGCGCCAAACTAGCCTTGATTTATTTATCGTGGAATCTACGGAGCTTCAACTCAACGGGGTTTATTCATAGACCAATGGCCGAAGATTTTCAGTATTCTCAACTTAATGTTTCTCCTTCAGAAGAGACTTTTGGGAACTTAGCGGGTGTGGAGGTTCAGACTCCTAACCCAGATCTGGTTTATGGACCACTAGAGGTAGGTGCATGGCCTGATAACCCAATTGAGGACTTTCCCCCCATTGGGCTGTATACGGAAGACCAGTCCCCCAAGTATTCCGCAGGAAGTAGCTCTAGTTCTAGTTCTAGTAGCAGTTCTAAGTCTACAGCCATTGTCCCATGCTCTTGGAACGAAACGGGGTATACCGCGTTATTTATCGCGGAGATGCCAGAAGTCAGATTCGACGACCACGTTGAAATATCTCCTACCAAAAGGTTCAGTAAGACCCCCATAGACTTTAAGTTTTTAGAGGTCTGTGAACCGGACTCAGTTAAAGTGATTTCAGCTATAGGCGACACGGGTAGTGTACGTTATGCTAGAGTTGAGGGACAAGAAATAATCTTGTCTCTGCCTCTGTTTATGAGACCCAAAAAAGTTTTTGTTCGACTAAGCGGGATACGTCGCGGTTTCCGAAATCTTAGATTTCCAGATAGGACAGAGAACCAGTTCAATCACAACGAGAAATTTATTAACTCGGCATATCCAGATAAATGACATGAGTTCAAGTAGTAGTTCTCTTGGTAGCCCCAGTAGTTCAAGTAGTGTGGGGGAAAGCAGCAGTAGTAGCAGTAACAGTAGCAGCAGTAGTAGTAGTAGTAGTAGTAGCAGCAGCAGTTACGGATCTCCAAAGTCCTCTAGTTCTGTTTCTTCTTCGGCGGGTTCTTCTTCGGCGGGTTCTTCTTCGGCGGGTTCTTCTTCGGCGGGTTCTTCTGGGACTCCTTAAGTAAGGTATTGCTTTATATTTGACCAGATTATCTCATTTACGGTGGGCGAAGCTCCCCCATCAATGTATTTCCTGATCGCTATAACTACGTCGTCCGGGGTGATCATATCCATGCACTTCGGGATGGCTACCCCACTACCAGATGTTACAGGCATACTACAAAGGCTAGAATCTTGCCCTGACCCGTCATTTCTAGGTTCGACTCTCGACTTCCAACAACCCCCTGATCGGCAACAGGGAAGCATACCTTGTGTATGGAGGAACTGGTGGCTGGGATAATGTTCCCAAGAAACAGGTTCGCGACCCCCCGCAATAACTACACACGGCCTAGCTGGAAATTCACTGTTTTTAGTTGGTATCGCCGCAGCCATGTGCATAATACCTGTTACGGGACAGACTACCCCCGAGCTATGGTAAACTAACCGCACGAGTTGTCGGTTGTCTGTCTTACCTCGCAAATCGATTGCACCTTTTAAAGGAGGGTGGTGATGGTCATTAGCTCCGACTTGAACAAATAGGATCTCCCCTTTCAAGTCATCGACAACTTTTTGATACTTTTTATTGTCCCACCACTTACAGGTAAAGTCGTATTTGCCCCCAGATACGATGATCCAGAAAGGGACTTCATATTTTGTTATGCTTTGAACTTGGTTTGTCCATTGTTTCTCCTCATCAGATAAGTGTATGTCCCCCTTGAACTCCGTCACAGGTATGGGCATATTCAGCTTATCTGAAAGAAATTCGTGGTAAGCTTCTATGAAGTGCCTAATCCTCCAGTTACTTTCGTGGATCGCTGGATACTTTAAGGTGATCATCTCGGCCTTCTCGGTTGGGCCAAACTTATGAATATTTGGGTTGTGGTCGAATATCTCAGATGCAGTTCCCCGGTAGTCTAGCTGAAACTCCCCCGGATACTTTCTGTGGATGTCTCGAAAAACTGCCGTGCTAACCACCACATCCCCCAGACTTAGTTTATTTTCTAGAATTATCTTACGCATAGAGTCATCTTTTTTAATATTGAAATTGCATCTTAATACACTACTTTAGGACATGGCTCAAACTGTCGCTTCTTTATCGACATCACTGTCAACTTACATACCTCCGGGTGAAACTTTTGTCAATTACTTGAACTTGGCTTTGCCGAGGCTCTACTCTATGGGTTACTGGCGAGATCTCATGTATGAATACACGATCTCGACTACGAACGATTACTTCGCGCTTCCATATGAAGCTGAGTCCGTAGTCTCTGTAGTGGTTGACGGTTTCCCTGTTGATATGAATGCGAGGTGGCAGGATTACCGCACGAGCGGTCGTTTTGTGAACAGCCCTGATGAAATATATGGGGTCGTCGATGATGGGTTACACCCTACCAAGGTTGATCTGAACACAACCAAGAGATATCAGATTAAAGTCGAACCAATATCTCCTAGAACTACCCTCCCTAGTGACGGGTCTGTGTTTGTTACTTACGTCCGCTCAGACGGCACGAAAGTGGAACACGAATTCAATTTGGACGGCACGGCTTCTATGGCAACCAGCGAGACATACGACAACGGAGCTACTTCTGTTGATGTTATCCGGTTCGATGGGGTTCCAGACTTTGTGGAGGTAAAAGCAACAGAAATTTCACTAATTTAACCATATGGAAACACTGACTCTCGCAAAAGGACGGGGAAGCGACGTATCTCGATATCGGAGGTTCCGTCTTGCTAACTCACGGGCTACGCAGAAGCACATCGCGCTCCTGTTGAAGCGAAGGTTTTTTCCTCTTCTCGACAACACTGATATAGTTAATCTATCTAATATAAATGTCGTAAAGCACTCCTTGCTAGCGACGGTGGCTGAAGACAACTCCGACACAGAGAGATCCAACTTTCATTGGGGTATGTGTAAAATGATCCTCGACGAGGAAAAAGATGCATACCGTGGTATGGCTAAACCTAAAGTTAATCTTGACCCCTCGGGACAGTCGGGTCATAGTATTAGGAACATTTTGTAATGACTATGAATAAAGAATCCATCCTCGGAGTAGTAAGACACATTTTGACTTTTGGCGGCGGACTGCTTGTGTCGAAAGGTGCGCTAGAAGAGCCTATGATGCTTGAAGCAGTTGGTAGTGTTATCACACTGATTGGTATTATTTGGTCTGTTCGACAGAAAGCTAAAAAGTAGTAGATGGGGGCAGTCCTGTCAGCAGTCACATCAGCATTATCTGCCGTTGCCTCATACTACAAGTTTGTTTTTCCTCTTCGGGAAATGCGCTCGATACAGCGAGAGATCCATAAATATGAAGATGAAATTTATCGTCTCGGTGATCACGCTACCCCTGCTGACAAGTTGCGTATCGAAGTCATCGCTAGAAGAAAGCGAGACGCAGAAGAACAACTCCGCACTTTACGATCCACCTACTCTGACTCTGATAAAGGGTAAATCCTACCAGTTCAAGGAGGGTGTATTAAAGGGCCGGGGCCAAAAGTTTCACTCCCACTACAGCTATGTAATGGCTTTACTAACCGGAAAACCGTATGGACAAGAATGATCTATATACGCTCCGGTGGCATCTCAAAAATTGGACAAGTGACAGCCACGCCAAAGCCCTGAGAGTTGTCAACCGATTGTTGGGCGAGTCTGCGGCAGTTGATCGAGAACACTCTCCCTCGTCAAATAATAGCTCTAGTAAAAGATCCAACCAGCGGTCTCTGTGGTATTCTCAAGCAGAGACAAAGTTCCCCTCATCTAAGACAAGAGGGAGGTATCCAAGTGGTGGGCCAGAGGGCGCAATCGTCCACTGGACGGCTGGTAGAGAAAACCAGAGCCTAAAGTCCGCTTTGTCTTATCAGGCAAGGCAGGGGTTCACCTATTTTGTAATCGACGAGGATGGTAACGTAGGGCAAAACTTCCCGCTGAATCAGTGGGGTTACCACGCGGGTAAGAGTTACTATGACGGCTTGGGGTCATACGTTTCCAACAGAGTGGTCGGCATAGAAGTCATATGTCCGGGTCATTTGGACAAACGCAGGACCGCTTGGTTCGACCGGACTGAACCATACCCTGAAGGTAAGTGCCGCCTAGAAGTAAGGAAAAACAAAAATATCGCCCCCGGTTACTATTACAAGTTTACCAACGAGCAGGAAAACAGCTTAATAAAGCTGCTGCTTTGGTTGTGGGATCAATACGACTGCTTCCAAGTTCCTTACATCCTCGGCCATGATGAAGTTTCGCCCGGAAGGAAAGTAGACCCCGGCGGCTCCTTATCGTATACTATGCCAGAGTTCCGGTCTAAGATTAGTAAGTTAGTTAACGAAACCCTCTAGTGATATGAATTATCTTAAAAAACCAGATCGCAAAGCAACGGTCAAGAAGGCTAAGAAAAGTAAACCCACTAAAAAATACTAAAATCATGCCCCGAGGCAAGACATCGCGACGAGCTAAAGTAAAGAAAGCTAGGAAAGATGCCTGTTACCACAAGGTAAAAGGGCGTTATAAAGTGTTTCCATCCGCATACGCTAGTGGAGCTATAGCCAAGTGTCGTAAAGTTGGGGCTAAAAACTGGGGGAATAGCAATGCCTCCAGTTAGGAAAACAAAAGAAGGCGCGAACCTGAAGAGGTGGTTCAAAGAGAAGTGGGTGGATGTCCGCACGGGGAAGCCGTGTGGTAGGGGAGAAGGCGAAAAAAGAGGGACTCCGTATTGCCGACCTTCGGAACGAGTGAGCCGGGAGACTCCGAAAACTTCTAAGGAGGTGACAGCATCCGAGAAGCGGAGCAGGATTAGCCAAAAGAAGAAGCTAGGGCAACCTGCTGGAAAGCCCCGTAGGGTAGACCCCTTACGTCGGAGAAAACGTAAGAGGTCTATCAAGAAAGCTAGATCGTAGCTTCGATGACATTCTGGGCAATGTCGTAGCATTCAGCCACTCCAACAGTCCAGATCTTGCCACCCCCGCTCCCTATAGACTTAACGGGCCGTAGCTTTTTGTTACTCTTGTGGGCTTCTTCCATAGCAGCCATGCCTCGACGGACGAATTCTAGATTAGAAGACTGACCAACGTGTCTACCGTTGTTATACTCTTGGACGAGGACTTGGAACTGAGTCACAGTCCCTTTCCACTCTACTGCGCTGCTCGCGGATCTGTGGTGGATCGCGAAGAACTCTACAAGTTCTGCGATAGAGGATCTACTTGAGTTGTCATACGCTGCGCTTGCGATGGCTTCATCAATGTAACTCTCGATACCAAACCGCGAATAGACCTCGATGTCTTGGGGCACTTTCCAGTCGAGGATGTATCGACAGAAGTGAGGTAACTCCTTATCTATGGTCTTCTCCACTACGTGGTTTGGTGGGAACTTGCTAGTTGCGGAGTCGCTGATAAGTAACGCCAACAGCTTATCGCGGTTCGATGAATCGAGGGCGGGGATTACAGACAGGCTGTTCGCGTCCATATTCAGAGACATTATAACTCTGCCCGTCCAAGGAATGTTCACAGCATCGACATATTTAGCGTGATACTCGATTCTCGGGTTAGCCACAGCCCTCTTGATTAGTTCAGTGGCCTTCCTTTGGTCTGAGAAGTTAGCGGCTGACACAGTGTCATCAATTACCCACGCGGGGAAACGAGCCAAGTCCTTGTTAAATTTAGTTTGTCCCGACAAATAATCCGAAGCGTCTGCGAGACCTCCGACCATAGCCGAGATCACCTTGTTCGATAGGAGTGACTTCCCTTTGTTGGTTGGTCCAACAAGCAAGAGTGCTTGCCCCTGACAGAACCGCCTGTCCAAAACCGCGTTGTAGAACCTCTTGAGCCACGCATACAAATAGTCTGTAGCGGGTCTAGGGTTACCAGAAGAATCTGTTGCGGTGGAAAACATCTGAGACAACCACTCGTTGATGAAGGGCCATAGAGCAGGGTCGCCATCCTCGTCGGGTTCAACGGGGCTAATTGAAGCACTGTTAAGGATTCGATGTCCGTTGTGTATGACGATTCTGTCCTTCGAGAAGACTACAGGAGCAATCTCGTCTACACGGTTCTGGTTTGAGATGGCTAAGATTGCATTGTCCATCTCTGAGAGGTTCTGCCCTTTCTTAGGTTTGGTCGAAAAGTTTGCGGCCCTCAACTCTAGTATCAGTTGGTCTTTAGGTATAGATACTGACATCCCATTCAGGACTTTGAAGAATGACTTGCCGTTGAACCAGTATTCCCCGAGGAGGTTGCCCATTTTCTTTTGCTCGTATTTCTCTACGAACTTTCGGCCAAGTATCTCACGCCATGTGAAGAAGCCTTTACCTCCCCTATCAGAATAACAGATAACTCCATCATCCGAGATCTGACACCCTTCTCGATCTACGCCGTCGTTGATCCAGAACAGAGGTCCGCGAGAACCCACCTCGAAGTCACCTAACCACCGTCCGGGGAATGAGTTCTCAACCTCTTTGGCGATCTCTTCCATCGGTATAGTTGTGTCTGTCGATTCTGGGGGCCGATTACTGGCCGCTTTCATCAGCGCAGCCCTAACAGTGTCACTACTTACATCACCTCCTGTCAAGATCCAGTCGCTACCTATTTCAAAATACTGGTTAGGTTTATAGCTGGCTTCATCAAACCCTGCGATGGCTTTGGGGGCTTTGATCACGCGAGCCACTTCTTTTATGAATGGGTCATATAGGGACGGGTCGATTGGCAAGGTATCCTCGAACTTCCAGATAAAACGAGCGTAGCCACTGAATGTTTTGCTCACCCAAGTCGGTGCGATGGTGAAGGCGGCGTTGGCGATAGCCTCGATACTCGACCAGTCTAAAGGGGCGTCGTAGTCAGCAATAAAACCAGAACACTTATTAACGGGGTTACTGTTCGATATTCTCTGCGACGGTGCGTCACCTTCGCAATAAGAAATGAATAGATGGTCCGTATTTGCATTCGCACACCAGTCTCTGAACTCAGCCTTTGAGTCAAACTTAGGTTTCGCTTGTGCATTTTTAGCTTTCTTCTCTGGGTTGCTGAGTTTCTTGGCTTCGTTGCTTCTAAGGTTTCTTATGTATCTCATTATTTTTCGTATTGGTCTAAAACTTTCCCTTTGGCTTCTAATGGCAGGTCGATCCAATCTGGGGCCGTGGACATTATCTCTGTCGTCCTTTTCAAAATGTCATCTGCGTCACTCTTGTCGGCTTCCAAGACGACTTCGTCGTGGACATGGAAGAGGATCTTAAATCCTTCTTCGTTCAGTCGCAACAAATGGTGTGAGAAAATATCTCTAGCTAGAGCTTGAGAAGCGTTCTCCGCTAGGACGCCGCCCCAGACCCTAGCCTTAGAACGTGTCGCGCCATACAGTCGATCAACAACGCAGTGTCTTCTCCCGTTAGAGTCTATATTAAAAGAGATATTAGAATACTTCAGGGATCTACCAGAAGGGAGGGTGAGATCCCATTTCCGCTTCGACCCAACTGTCTGGAACGCAGTATACAGAGAATTGTCATATTGCCCCCACAGACCCACAACTTTGGGTAGCTTGGCTCGATAGAGGTTAACGGCCTCGAAAGATTCCGATAGGCTCATTCCCGCGAAGTCCGCGAACTTTTTAGCTCCAGCACCATAACCACACCCGAGGACAATTGCTTTGACCTTGTGCCTCAACTGGGGGTCTTCCTCTTCGAGGACTCCCTTAGCTCGATCCCATAACCCAAAGCGGACCGCAAAGGTTTCATAAATGTCGTCACTCTGTGAAATGTCTTTAATCAACTCGTCGTCACCTGCTAGGTAAGCTAATGTTCTAACTTCAATTTGAGATAGGTCAACAGCTACTAAGGCTTTACCTTCTGGCGCACTGAATAGCGACCTAACATTGACCCCAAACATTTCCGCTCTAGGGAGGTTCTGGATGTTAAACGCCCCGCCAGACCCGCTGAATCTTCCGGTGTGCGCTCCGAAATACAGAGTCCCGATATAGCATCTCCGGTTGGCTACTGTGGAAAGACAGATCGACTCTATCTTTTTCTTAAGTGAATTTATTCTTCTCCAGTTACGCACCGCACCCACCCAAGCATACTTCTTACCATTTCTGCGGACCCATTCGTCGGCGTCGGGGTTGTTGATCGCGAGGCTTGCTGGTGGCTCAATACCTTCTTCTCGGCACTTGTTGTTAAAAGCCTTGCGGCTGAGAATGGATGAGTCTTCTGACCACGGCACGGCTGACTCAAGATCGAAGAGTTGCTCGTTCAGAGTTTCTTTAGCTTTCTTCAGACCAGCCACATCTACGTGAATCCCGTGCTGGAGAATAACGCGGTTCATCCTACTAATATCGCGCTCTACTTGGGGCCACTTGTGAGAGACCTTCTCCCACAGGCGAAGACAGAGAACACTATCTTGGACAGCATAAGCCGATACTTCCTCTCGAAAATCGTCGTCCATTTCGTCCCAGTTCAAACCTTTCATGTTGTCACGGGTATCTTTTGATATGGTGATACCTAATACTTCTTCACACGAGTTTGCGAGGGATCGTCGATAACCGCAGTAAGCGACCATGTCCGCAGTGCAGTGCCATTCCTTTGGTATGGGGCCATCCCACCAACCGTTCTCTAGACCTTCAAGGTAGAGCAACTCGTCGAACGAGGCATTGTGCGACAAGGCTATATTGCCTTCGAGAAAAGACCAATCGAGGTCTTTAGGGTTACCTACAAATTCATACTTACCTTCGTCATCTTCTGCATAGACGGTAACCATGTATGGATCGAACTGTGGGTGGTTGAAGTATCCTTTCCACCCCAATTTAGTTATGCTGACCTCTTTATCGTAGTAGGTCTCAAAGTCTATGGCGAACACACGCATATTCACTTTTCCTAGTCTATTTTACAGGAGTTAAAAAAATCCCCCTCTTGGGCACAGTTGTGCCTAGAGGGGGATTCTATAAGGTTATTTAAGAAGAGATAGTCTGAATGAACTTCGCGATATCTTCCTTAACAGGTTCCGCCGTCGGTTTGAGAGACGGGGCATACCAACTATGCGGACCTCGCTGGAGTAGTCCGCTCTTGAAATCCCATTCGACTGAGCTAACGCTCTTGTCTGGGTTTCCTGCGGCCCAAGTCGCCAGCACCTTATATGTCTGTCTGTATGCGTCCTTATGGACATGAATCTTCCCAAGAGCGCAGAAATCGTCACCCAAAGGGAGGGGAAATGCCGCTGGGTCAGGCTCCTCTTGGTTCGAGCGGAAGAGAAAAGTGAGTTCAGCGAACTCAATAACTTTAAACTCAGAATCTTTTCTAAGTTCTTCTGCTTCGGATTCTGTGTTAACCATACGGGCCATTGTTTCTGAACCGTATGGTATATCTTCCTTCCACCCCTTGGTAGGGTTGATTACCGCAGCGCGGATAGGTTCATCAGCCTCGGACAGGGTGAACTCTTTGCCAAGGACGATAGCACCTACAGGTGCATCGATGGATGAAGTCTTCTGGACTACGTTAATGCGTGGGATGTCGATGTCTGATGCGGAGATCAGAAATCCCGACTCGTTTGGTTTGCTTAGTTCTGTTGACATAGCTTCTATTGTTTATTGTTTATTGTTATGTTAGGTCAAAGGGACTCGATCACGATAAGGTGAACCTCTCCTCGGACGGCGTAAGAATAGACTCCTTATCGAGGCTGTCAAGAAATTCAATTCTTTTTTCTTTCTTTGAACCCTTATCCGCCTTTTGCTCAATCTTTTTAGTGAGCCTACCAATAGGGATACTAGCAATCTCCAGTATGTCTCCCTCGTCTACTCCGAAGTCTTGGGCCACTGAGACCAGTGCCCCGTTGTCGTTACATTTCTTGGGTGTGCCCATCGACTTGAGTCGGAGACTTGGAAGAGATACGTCTCCATCTTTCACCTTTTCTACAAGGTTCTTTCGGAAGGCGTTAGCCCAGTTGGTCACAACCTTGGCGATAGACCAAAGTGCCTCCAAGTCCTCGGGGTCATCATTACCAGATATCTCTGGGACCGAGGAACCCAACTTGTCGGCCACCTCTAAAATCATCCCGCCGAGTGCAGGACACGAATCCTCGTAGTGGCAGAACCGACAGTTTTGGTTAGGGTTCAGTTCTTCGAGTGATGGCGACCCGGACGACCACTTGGATCTGACGTAAGTGGCTCTAGCGACTACTCGGCTTACCTCTTCTCTAATCTTCGCAAGGTCGTCGCGATGAAAAGTATAGTTAGGCGTGTCGTTATAGAACGGGATGTAGAATACGAAAGTCACCTCGTCGATCTCGGGAAACTTATCAAACACGCCGATTGTATATGCTTTCGATTGCCAGTTCTCGGACGGGTGGTCAATCTGCGATACCCCCGTTTTGTAGTCGGCGAGTAAAGCTTTTTTTCCTTTTATTGTTAATCTATCGCACGTACCAAACGTGGATAGCCCGTAGTTCAGTTCTATGTTTAGACGTATCTCGTTGTAATCAGTCATCGTTTTGTATTCTTAGTGTTTTTTCAAATTGTCTGACAGTGTCTTTGGTCACCCTCTTCCATTCGCACTGGTGGAAATCTTTGCAGAATGCACCATAAAGCTGCCCCAGCGTGTCGTCATCCCAACTCTCGAAAGAGCCGGAATGCTCCCGAAGGCTCTTAATGTCCTTTAACATCATCAAGTCGAACCAGCCTCCTATATCTTCTGAGTGCTTATTCATTTCTTTCCAACCACCAGATAGTGCCTTTGTTCGCGTTGTTGAACTTTTTTCTTCGTAGCCTCCTAGAGTCACGAGATATGGTAAGTTTTTCTTTAACCTCCATGAGTGTTTTCGAGATACTTGTTGTGGTGGGCCACTCCAGTTCTTTCTCAATCTCTGAGATATGCCTTTCCTTGCCGTCGGCAAGCAGCCCTAGTATCTTGTCTCGGAGCGCAGGTCTATTTCCGTATCTCATTTTTATTTCCATAATGTCCTATATATCGCAATTTTATTTTCATAATGTCTTTATATTTAGAGGTTGCTGGGCGGACATCTATGCTATCTCATTTAAAATTGGGAGCTTTCGACCCCAATCCCCAGCTAAAATTAGTCTACTTCACTCAACTACGGTGAACCCCCAGCGATGCTCGACTTGGTATATATCTAGGCCGAGATCTTCATGTATCCGGTCAGGAGAATCTTTATGTTTCACTTGGTGAAGGTCATCAAGAATCAAACATCTTACGTTGTTATATTCTTTTATGGCATCCAAAGCCACTGTCATTTCTTTTTGTCCGATAGCCCCACCCGAATCTAAGCTTAGTAAGATTCTCTTATCCTTTTTGGCAAGTAGGGTTTTAGCTAACCAGTTTTGCTCTTTGGCTATGTTTTCGACTTGTATTTTCTTAACTAACTTTGCAGGTAAATCTTTTCGATCTGTCGAGTTCGCGTGGTTGAGGAAAACATGAGGCAGGTAACCTATGTTCTCTGTGGCCTTTTTGTAGGAGACTCCGTTAGACTCACAAGAGTGGACTTCTACCCCAGTAAATGCGTAGGACTTCGTAGTCCCTCTGCCCAGAAAAGTTCCCGTCTCAATGATGCAGTCTATGTTATACTTATCAACTAGAAGGCAAGCAACTTCTGATAGCCTCGGGGAATTGAGGGCCATTAAAGTATGCTTTTCTTTTTTTTCAGATTTAAGAGTGTCTACTCCTAATATAGACCTAAACGGTTTTGAAATAGTGTGATTATTTTTTAGAATATTTACTATCATAGTGTGTCTAGTTAATTGTTTGACTCGAAGTCTGCCATGAACTCAAACTCCATCTGGACGATCTTCTCATAGATCTCGACCTCCTCTTCATCGTGGAGCGCACTTGGGTCGTGGACCTCTAACGCTTCGTGAATCCTAGTTCCTTTCTCCGCCGCTTCAGAGGTTCCTTCTTTGCCTTTGAAGCCGGGGCAAGCCTTGACATACTTTAGTCCGCTAGGTCCAAATTCTGCGTGGGCGCGTTCGCTGTGGTTTACGTTATCTGCCATTGTTTAATGTATCTATGTTGTTGATTTTAGTTTTAAGAGATTTGATAACCGACTCTTCTATCGTCTTGTCGGCATAAAGAACTTTTTGGATCGCGTCTGATTTAGCACCGTTCCTGTGGATTCGACCCAGACATTGAAGGTGGTCCTTGGCTACGTAGGTGGGAGATATTATGGATACACGCTGTCGTTCTCCTCGAACGTCATGTAAAGAAACGCCCGTGCCTCCTGCGGCTATGTTGACAACGAGGGCATTCTCTTCGTCCTTCTGGAACCTGTCAATAGCTTCTTGTCTCTCTGCCGAGTTTTGTCTTCCATCGATCTTAAGACATTTAAGTCTCTCGACCAGCGCATCAACTGTCTGGGTGAAGTTAACAAACACCACTACACTCTTTCCTTCTAGGATTAAATCTTCCGCCATCTCGGCTATGTCAGGAGCTTTGAGAGACTCTGATAACTGCCTAGCCCTTAGTATGTTAACTAGAACTATGTTGTCCGAGTTTTCCACCGTGCCATTCTCGATGTAATCGGTCAAGATGTCGGGGGTGATATCCAACTCTTTGAATGCTTTCTCGATCTGCTTTGCTTTCGTAAACTGAACAGGCTCGTAGAATACCATGTTTTCTCGGAATGAGTCAGGGAAGTCTGATGTCTTTAATCGACAAGCTCTTGCACCCTGAGACCGGAACAGAGTGTCGTGCATTTGGGTTAACTTTGGGTTTACACCGGACCTAGCTCGACAGAAGTCCCACTTGCCCCAATCGTCTAGAAAACATCCGTTCTGTTTCATCCAGCCATAGAAGGACCGTTTGGCCCCCTTGGATTTATTGAGTGCGTGAAGCCCAAGGGCGAAACCCAGACCCCGCATTTCAGTAGGGTTCTCCGCTGCCGTTGCAGACATGGCGTGAGTGGTAAAACCTTGGAGCGTTAAAGAAATATATAGCTGGGCATTTTGTGTGTATGGCCCCTTGCACTTATGGACTTCATCCAGCAGAACGAGGGTGTTCTTTGGAATCTTCCAGTTCATAATAGACTTCCCAACTTTGGTCATGTAGGGAGTCCGCCCACCTCGTATCTTCTCGTAGTTGAGAATGAACAGAGGCTCGACACCTGTCTCGGATAGTTCCCTTTCCCATGAGGGGACCACTGCCTTCGGGCAGAGAACCGCTACTGGACCGCCCCAGTGCTTTGCGAGGTGCGCCGCCACAACGGTCTTACCTGTTCCGGTGGCACTCGCATCCAGAGTGTTGAACCCTGAATCTATCTTACTGGTAAAAAAATCTAAGGCTTCTGATTGCTTCGGATATAATTGCTTCATTCGGCGGGATACTCTCACGTTTCCGAAATAGAGTCAATTATTTTTTTCCTTTAAATCAGAAAAGGCTGATTTTTTCCTCCAATATTCAGCAATCAGATAAGCATCGATCATCCCGTCGTGGGGAACCACGGCCCTCTCTGATCGAGTCCAGTCTTCACCCGGACATAGCATCATTGCTATGTCCTTCGCCACTTCCTTTGTTTTTCCCTTGGGGACAGTTCCCAGCATTTCCTTCTGCCACTCCCTGACTGTTATGGGGTTGACTTCCCACATCCGCATCTCGCAAGCCCCTAACAGTTTACCAAAGTTTATCGCCATAGAACGAACAGCTTGGGAACTCTTGGCATGGTGCAGTGGTTCCTCAATCACGAAACAGGGTTCAGTGTTCAGTTCGTTTACCCACTCCTTCACAGCCATCAGGTCGATCTCGCTTTTACCGTTCCGCTTCAGCGTCGGCATTACCATCTTGGAGATTACACAGCCTCGACATCTTGAGATCGCGCATAAGCCACCGTCGATACCGTTATCGACGCCGACGATCATCTGAGAGTATGTGGTATTCATCGCGACTACAACTCGGTTCTTTCAGGAGGGTTTTCCTGAAGACGTCGGACCTCTCGGGTGATATACCACTGAGCCTTTTTTAGGTCTTCGAGTTTTGCTCCCTTGTGATCAGCACGTAGGATATACTTAACAGCGTTACCTAAACAAAAGTTTAGATGCTCTGTGATCTCGATGACCTCCACGCCGGAGGGGTGTGAGCGGTAGTGGGGCGGGTAGTTGACCATGTCCCCGTTATTTTTTATCTTGGTCTGGTTCTCCATCGTGTTCTTCTTTTTTGTTTTCAACGGCATCGCTAACATCAATGACATGACCTGATGTTTTAACCGCGCCACCATTAAGGGCTGTTTTGGTGTTCGTCAATATTGAAACGTCGATGGACAACTTGCTCCCAGCAGCCCCGCCTTTGGCGTCCAACCCAAAGTTCCGTCGAATGATTTGGTCTAGTTGGTCTAGTTCGCGTATTGTCTTCGCAGGTCGGATCAACTTGAGGCTGTCGCGCATCAGCTTGACCGCGCTCGCTGTGACGTAGCTTTGGTATTTTTCTGCGGGGGTCGTCTGGACTTCAGCGTGGTCCATGATCGCTTTGTCTTCTTCGGCGCGTAACCTGCCTTTCTCAATCTTGATGGCGTCTTTGATCGTCGAGGAAAGGTTTTCTTCCAACGCATCCTGAACCCTATCTTTTACTTCAGTAACTTTGTTAGGCTCATGCCTGTGCCTTTTTGGCGGGATTTTCATCTCCCGCAGCCATCGACGGAGCGTTGAATCGCCGATACCAATCTCTTGTGCAATGCGGACTTGTGGCATACCGTCATTATACATATCAAGGGCCATCCTCTTTAGCTGATCTTTTTGCTTCTGGTTTCTTGAGTTACCTGACATATCTATACTGAGTTGTTTATGGCTAAGAAAAGAACTAACAAACTAGAGCCAGTCATTGATCCCAAAACGAAGATGATGAGGGTAGGCTCGTTTACCATCCCACCGTCTACTATTATTACGGGGCTTTTGGTGGGTTTCGCTCACCATACTAAAGTTCGTGATAGGGAATATTATTTCTGGAGAATCTGTGATGAGCTATGGAACAACTCAGATTTACCAGAGCCGCTAATGGTTAAGCACCCTTGGGCCGAGTTGATGGTCAGGGAAGCTCTTAAAAACAAATACCTCGCAATCGGGGGTGCTGCAAGTTCTAGTAAAAGCCACACTATGGCTGCCTTTGGTATTGTCTGCTGGTTAGCTAGGCCACACGAGACTCTAGTTCTAATAACTTCGACAACCCTAAGAGAAGCTAGAAAACGAATTTGGGGTTCGGTCATCTCACTCATGTCGGTCATCGAAGGCGCACCCTGTAAGATTCGCGACTCCATTGGTAATATCGCATATGTTAACGAAAATGGAACCCTGTTCGAGAGAGCTGGTTTGTCCCTGATTGCAGCCGAGAAATCAAAGACTCGTGAAGCTGTTGGTAAGTTTATCGGTATCAAACAGAAACAAGTAATCCTTATCGGGGATGAGCTTTCGGAACTTAGTGAGGCTATTCTGAATGCTGGTTTGTCTAACTTATCCAAGAACCCTGAACTTAGGATTATTGGAATGTCGAACCCTGCATCCCGTTTCGATGCATTTGGAGTCTGGTCTGAACCAAAAGATGGATGGGATGCCGTGGCTACCCAGACAGACGACTCTTGGAAAACCAAGTGGGGAGGCAACTACATCAGGTTAGATGGTGAACGGTCCCCGAATCTGGGTGCAGGGTTCGATAAGTATCCGTTCCTACCCACGCAGGAGAAACTGGATGAAGACAAGGCTATTCTGGGCGAGGAGTCCCGTGCCTATATGCGAATGGTCCGCGCTGTCTTCTTCGACGGGGATGAGGATGAGACTATCTACAGCGAGCAAGAACTCGTCCGACACGGTGCGACACAAAAAGCCGACTGGCAAGGTAAGCCTATGGTGGTTGCAGGACTCGACCCAGCCTTCACTAACGGCGGTGACCGGACTGTGTTATATCTAGCGAGGGTGGGTTATACCAACGATGGCGATTATTGTATCGAATTCGGCGAATCGTTTATGATCCGTGACGACGCTTCAAACAAAGCCATCCCGAGAACGTATCAGATCGTGACCAAGGTCATTGAGTTGTGTAAGAAACATAAGGTTAGTGCAGATAACCTAGCCGTCGATGCCACAGGTGCTGGTGCGCCTTTCTGCGATGTTCTGGCTGGTGAATGGTCTAGTGGGTTTCTCAGGGTATCCTTTGGTGGGAAGCCATCTGACAAGCGAGTAGGGGCGAATAGCAAGCTGACAGGGGTAGACCTTTACACGAACCGTGTATCTGAACTCTGGTTCGTGGGCAAGGAGTTGATGCGAACGAGACAACTGCGCGGGGTCGATGCTGATCTGGGCAAGGAGATTTGTGCCCGGAACTATGAACTTGTGAAAGCAGGAACCCTGAAAGTGAAGATTGAATCCAAGGTCGATTATAAATCGAGGATGGGTCGAAGCCCTGACTTGGCTGACGCAGCCTTCTTGGCTCTCGACTGCGCCCGTCAGCGTATGGGACTCGTGGCTGTGGAACCAGTAGAGAAGGCAGAGGGTTCAGGGTTCAGGGTTCCTCAGAGGAAGACGATCAAAAGTCTGTGTGGGTCTCTTGATAACTCAGAAGGCTCCCTGTCCTAGCTGTGTCCCACCCCCCTACTATAAAAAGTTCTTATTTTGTACTGGTTACCCTGTTTATGTAAACAGGGTAACCACCCTAATGCACGAGTTTTAAAAAGGGGGTGGTGTATTATATCAGTTTTTGTGAAAATTATAATATGGCGCGAGCCTTATTCTCTGGTATAATAGAAGATATTTATGGCTTCCAAACGCTTTAAGAGACTCCCCGGTGGGGGTATCAAGTATATGGGCGAGCGTTTCGCTGGCTTTAACAAACCAAAACGCGCCCCTAAATCTTCTAAGAAAAAGTTTGTTGTTCTCGGTAAGGAGGGTGACAAAATCCGTAAAGTATCTTATGGTCACCGAGATTACCAAGATTTCAGACAACATAAGGACTCTAAGCGCAGAGCAAATTTTCGGTCACGACACAACTGTAAAACTGCTAAAGATAAAACCACGGCCCGTTACTGGGCTTGCAAACACCTCTGGTAACTATGCCTCCGGAAAACAAGAAACGCAGACAAAACCGCGAGCAAAACGTAGACAAAGCTCGTAATCAAGGAGGGGGTGGAGGTAACACTGCAAACCCTAATGCTACGGCGGGTGCTGGTCGTGGGAATAGAGGTACAAACACGGCAAACCCTAATGCTACGGCGGGTGCTGGTCGTGGGAATAGAGGTACAAACACGGCAAACCCTAATGCTACGGCGGGTGCTGGTCGTGGGAATAGAGGTACAAACACGGCAAACCCTAATGCTACGGCGGGTGCTGGTCGTGGTAACACGCCACCTGAGTATGTGGAGCCGAAAAATAAAGAACAACTTTTTGCGCGACAAGAAGCCGCTGCGTCCCTGATGGAAGCGATGGAGATGAGTCCGGGGAACGACAGAGAGGACGCTATCGCACGAGCGTCTATGCAAGCGCAACAGGCTGGAGTTACTGCAAGTCGCATAGATGACTTTATAGAGAACCCTGCTTACGCGAAAGCCGCGAAAGCTGCAAAGATACAGCAAGTTAGAGCGGCAGGACGAGAAGCAGCGGAAGCAGGTAAGCCTGTAAGACCCCAACTTAGTTCTAGAGGGTACGGTCAATTAGCCGCAGACGCACGGGCGCAAGGATTTACTGGGGTTAAGGGAGATGGCGGATTAGCCGAGCTTTACCAGATGCAATCGGATCGGGCTTCAGGAAAAGTCGCGCCCGGAACCTTTACTGCGTTGTCTAAACCCGCTAAGAGAATTGCTCCCGACTCACGAATTAAGTCTCGGTTAGCGTCACAAGTAGCTAAAGGAGAAATTACCTCAGAAGATGCTTATGATAAGTTTCAAGAAATTAAAGACAATAAAATGCGCTACAATAACCCCCGAAGGGCTGCCCTGATGAAACAACAGGAGTTAGCCGAGATGAATTATAGGATAAAAAGAGGTCTGCCTTTGCCTGAGAAAAAGAAAGGAAGAATCGAAGGTCGATTGAGTAACGCTGACAGGAAGAGAGCAATCAGGGAAGTAAAGCGTTCTAGTGATATCAGTCGTCAGGCTGGAGGCTCTCTTTGATGGGCAAACTTTTTCCTAAACAAAATAAATAATACAGTTTAAACCCACAAAAATATGTCTGACATAATATCATTTGATCGGGATATTAAACCCCTTAGAAAAAATTTCTTTGGTATGGGAGGAATGAACCCAGAAGACACGGAAAGGTTTGCTGATGCATACCGCCGTGACCTTAACCCTTTGCTTGAGGCTAATATTAAAGACCGAGAGGATCGAAGAAGGCGTAAAAGAGAAGACTTTATTTTCAAACAGCAGAAAAATAAGTTTCGTCAGGAGAAACAAAACCAAAAGCTGATACGACAGACTAGGCAAGACGACCCGGTCCTGAGTCAGGAGTTAGCAGACATTACCGAAATGGACGACCCAAAGGCTGCGATGGCAGAGCTTTTATCTTGGACAGTTGCTAACAGCGGAACACTAAGGAGCAACCCATCGCTTTCCAACACGCAGGTTATGGTCTCCAATATCCTGAAAAGCAAAGCGGAGGAGGAATCATCTAATGAGATGTTGAAAGCAATGCAAATTGAGAGCTTCATAGCCGCTGGTGACTTCGAGACCGCTGCATCGATGACTCAAGGCATTAAGAATTCCACGATTGTTGACGCCATAAACAGGAAAATAGAGGCGACAAGAAACGCTAGGTCTTCCGCAGAGATCGTCGCGCAAACAGAGCAGCAGGAGCGACAAGACAAGCTAGCGAAAGAGATGAGAGATAACATGAACACGCAATTAACGGCGCGGAAAGAAGACTGGGAAGAGGCGTCTAAGATACTTGATGAGCCTAAAGATTTCAAAGGCTTCATCGGCCCCGATGCAACAGAAAGAGTTGACTGGCGTGAACTCACCCCGTTTGATAAACTTAGTAACCAGCCCAAAGCAACATACCCCCTTTTAAATATGGTCGAGTCTGCGATAACTGAAGACCGCATGTTCTTTGCTGATTTTCAGGGCCAAAGTGCTGGGGATATACTCAAAGACCCAGTTAGAGGAAATCAACTCTTGAAACTTGTCCATCAATACTATAGATTAGGCGGCGGCCCCTCAAGAGGGGGCAACCCAACCGTCAACGCGGGAGAATAATTACGAGAGACTGTATTTACGATCCTGTTGGCAAACCTGACAGATCGTATTATGGCTTCTCCTTTTTCTTTGATTTCTGACCCTTACGCCGAAGAAACAGAACCCACCCACAAGACATATCTTGAGTGGCTAAAAGAGGAGTTAGGGGAGAGTAACCTCGCTTTGCCATCCCTCTCCAGAGTAGAGGACGCGAACCCCGAAGATCCACACGGGGAATACGTCAAAAAATATGGTCAATATCTCACCAATACTTTTCTAGATAGTGGCGAGTATAACGAAAACCTCACTCCTCTAGACATCCGCAACGCCCAGATAGGGTTGCTACAGAGGAGGGGGATTCTCTCTGAGACTGCCTTAGAGCAGCCTAGCGGAGAAGATATCGACGCCTTCAACGCCCTCAATCTTTACGGGGCTAAGGAAAAAGATTTCGACGAAATCACAGACGATGTCTTAAGTTTTACGGGACGCGATATTGGGGAGGGCTTCCGCGACGCCGCCTCTGTTTACAACGGCTATCGGCAAGAGGGTCTGCTAGACACCGAACAGGGAATCGCGGCCCGAGAGCAGTTTGAAGCAGATCTTTCAAACCTCGAAAATAGAAACGCTTTAAACCGGGCTATGGTCAGCCAGAGGCTCGACGACTCTATCGCAGGAGTGGCCTTTGCTGAAGTGAAGACTGTTGACGAAGACGGTGAAGAGCAAGTCGATTTGTTCTACCCCCGAGCAGTTCCCGAAGATCAGCTTAATCAAGAAATCAAAAAAGCTTTAGATAAGGGAGCTATTTCTTACCAGAGCGTACCTCATATTTTGAGACTGTCGAAGGTTCCTAAGTCATCGGGGGGCATGACCTTTCAGGAAGTTCAGAGATCCCGCGAGATCGAGGCTGCTCTCCAAGGAGACGAACTGAAACCATACTTGGATCAGTTCAGTAGACTCACAGAACTTAAAGCCGCCGAACACTATTTGGAGACACACGAGGGAGTAGACACACCCCTTAGTGAACAAGCCGAAAAAATCATCGACACTATTGAGGCTAAATTTGACACAAAAAGACTCAATTATAGACAAGGTACAGATGAGTTCACCGACGATATTGCTCAGTCGATAGCTTACCAACTGAATAATCGTAAAGATAGCGAAGGCAACTCCTTGTTAGATGCCGGGGATGTTGTTACTCCAGAAGAAGTTAGGTCTTTTATCGATATCAAGGTAGCTAGAGAGTCTATGAATTATACGGACTATGTTGACCCTAACGATTTTGAGGGTGCAGCAAAGTCCAACATTATAGTCCTCCCTGACGGCGACGTAACCTTTCACCCGGCCCTCATCTTTCAAGAAGAAGCCTTTGAGAAATCTCTGTCTGCATATGGTGATGAGTTAACTTCCCAGCAAAAACAAGTGGCTCGCGACAACCGAGAAATTTTTAGAGTGTCTGCCGCCGCTGAAACAGATAAACGACTTCAGGAGTTAGAAGATGACAGCGACACCCTCATAGAAGGGTGGACAAAATTTCGGGACGATGAACGCGACAAGGGCGTGGAGATGGCCGACATCGTCGAAAGCTATCTAGCAGACGAAGATAATTTCCAAGAGTTCAAAATTAGAAGCCAAGGAATCGGGGCTTCATTGCTTGATTCTGTTGCGGGGATGGTGATGGCAATACCAGCATTAGCAGGTAGCGAGTCAGCTAAAAATTACTTTGTGAACTACGCAAAGGAATCCGCCAAAAGGAGAGAAATCGCAAACTTGTTTGGTCAAGATCTTGGGTTTATTCAAGATGTCTCTGAAGCCGCCGCACCCATGATTGTTGATGTGGTTGTCACTGGCGTTTTGTCTGCGTTTACAGGCGGCATCGGCGGGGCAGCATATGTAGCCGCCAGAACAGGATCGCGAGCGTCGGTCAAGTCGTTAACAAGGGCTGTAGTCAGCGGGACACTCAAAGAGACCGCAGAAAACCCAGTAGATAAAATTATCTCCAAGCAAATATCGGATGGAATTTTCTCTGGCAAAGGAGGAAAAGGCATCAAGATGAACTATGACGAGGCTTCTAGTATCATCAAGGGATACAACAAAGCTGTCGCAGGAACTAGCTTATATGGCAAGGCCGTAAGAAGCCCCGGCCTTTTTATACCAGCGGCTAACCGACAATCCGGTAGGGCATACTCCAGCACGTATTCTGCACTGGAAGGGCAGACAAACCCTGAAACAGGGAAGGAGTATACCCCCGAAGAAATAAGGGAGGTGGCCTTAAAATCAGGGTTGATACAAGGCGCGATCACAGGTCTCATAACTTCAGCTTTTAGCTTTGCTGGGCGAGGAGGTCTTGAGGACTTGATCTTGGCTGGAGCTAACAAAGCTCAGGTCTTAAAAGCGATCAATAGCTTTGCTAACACGAAAGGATTGTCTGCGAATATTAAAGGCAAGATCACCGAACAGGGTTTTAAAGATGTAGTCGAAGCCAACCTTAAAAAAGCTATTAAGGCGAAAGCCTTGAAAGGCTATGGTTTATCATTACCCCGCCCCATAACAACAGCCGCAAGAGCGGGTTTGGAAGAGTTTCCAGAAGAGGCATTGGATGAACTCGTCAACGGGATTGTCGAAGATGCTTTTACAGACGAAGAGACATCCCTATATGACCGTTTGTCGGGCGCAGTTTATGCTGGTTTAATTGGCGCAACGATAGGATCTACAGCAGGAGGCGTCCGTGGTATATACGACACGGTAACAGGCAAGACCACCAGAGCCACGCAACAAGCTATCAGGGAGATAGAGACAAAGTTGTCCGACAGGGTGGCCGCAGATCTCCAAGCAAAAGGAAGTCCAATCACTGCCGGGGTTGTAAAGACCATCCTCGAAGCATCTGGGGGACGAAGGACGGTACCAGTGCCCGTAGGTGGCGAAATGACCCAGCTAACCGCAGGCCAGTTATTAGAGGCTACGTTACCCGCTAAAGTTGCGGTAGAAGAAGTTCAAGAAACAGAAGCCGCGATCCAACAGGCTCTTGAAGGTGAAGAGGATGCTGCCGTAACAGTGGCCCAAGAAGGTCTGGACGGAGAACCAGCGGACCCTGATATCGATGACAGCAACAAGGCAGACGCCCTACCAGAACGATATAAGGCAAAAGACTTGAGTGAAAGAAAAGTTAGCCACTCTCCTATGAGAGAAGCTCAACTCAAAGCGGCAGGACTAGACCCAAAAGATGTCCCAGTAGTAGAAGAAGACAAACCCTTGGCTCCAGAAGAACGAGAGAACGCCGAGGAAGAGACTACTTCTGTTGCTCCTTTTTCAGAAGAAGGCATCCAAAACAGAACTGACGAAGAGTTGTCAGAAGCTAAGACTGAATTTAAGGACACCCTTAGACAGTATGTTACAGACCCCGAAGGGAGAGATGTGGCCGAGTTAGCTCAGGAAGGTCTTAACCGAGTCAGAGCAGAGCAAGCTCGTAGGAGGGAACTTGCCGACAAGGAAGAGACTACTTCTGTTGCTCCTTTTTCAGAAGAAGACATCCAAAACAGAACTGACGAAGAGTTGTCAGAAGCTAAGACTGAATTTAAGGACACCCTTAGACAGTATGTTACAGACCCCGAAGGGAGAGATGTGGCCGAGTTAGCTCAGGAAGGTCTTAACCGAGTCAGAGCAGAGCAAGCTCGTAGGAGGGAACTTGCCGACAAGGAAGAGGTTGCCGTCGAGGAAGAGGTTGCCGTCGAGGAAGAGGCTGCCGTCGAGGAAGAGGCTGCCGTCGAGGAAGAGGCTGCCGTCGAGGAAGAGGCTGCCGTCGAGGAAGAGGCTGCCCCTGAAGCAAAGATCAATCCTAACTTTGAGGGTAACAACCTAAAATCCGTTACCGTTGATGCGGGATCACGAGGCCAGTTCACCCTGTCGCTTAACAAGAACAAAAATATCGAGGTAGACCTGTTTACCTCAGAACAAGATAAACCCAAAGAGGTAAAAAAACCTGCCAAGCCAAATAGAAAATTTCTGCCTTCACGAGAGGAATATGCTGAGTTGCAGAAAAAAGGAGAAACTAAAAAACAAATTGACCAAAGATATCGAGAAGCTCACAAGAAAGCTAATGAGATTTACAAGGGGCAGCTTGAAGCTTACAATGAATATCAGGAGTTTCTTAAGAGCAAGGGAGACCCAAAGAAAGATCTCGTAAAAATCATCGGGGCCAAAGAAGTTAATCTTATTTCTAAAGCTCTTCGCGACAGCAAAAGCCAAGAAGATATTTCAAAAGATAAAAACTTATCTGAACTATTCGGCATTACTGAAGACACTTTAACCGACCTGCAAGGACGCTATAATTTGGGCGAGGCTGTTGCCAGTTTTGTCGGAGACGGGACCGAAGCCGCACCCCAACAAGTTAAGTTACTTATTAAATATCGGAACGAAGACGGCAGCGTTGGGGGTGCCATAAGACCAGACACGAAGGATGAAATAACTTTTAATAAAGACCAAGTGTCGGTGGACGCCGAGGGCAAACCAGACGAACAATATATACTGAATTCTGCCGAGGAAGACTTTATTCAGATCACTAACAAAGGTAAATTCACCAACCGACCACAAGCCAAAGGAAGAGCCTTTGTGGGCGACATCATTGAGTATAGCAAAGACCAAGAGACTGACTCCGTGCGTTACCTGATTGAGAGCATCACGAAGGGGGATGACAACAAGACTACAATAACGGCGTACCCCCCAAGCCAATTTGGAAACCAGAACCCCAAGCTAATCACACTCAATCCTAGTACAAACTCTAATATCGAGGTCGTCGGCAGCAGGAGAAACGAAACATTCCTAGCTGCTCTCGAAAAAGCTAAACAGGAAGCCGAGGCCGAAGCCGAAGCCCCAGCTAAGACTGAGAACTACCGAGCATATACTTCCACGTTCATTAGGTCTTTTAACAGGCTAAGGACAAGTAAAAGAGAAGGAGAGGGAGCTTCCGAGAGAGAAATCTATGACCTCCTCAAGCCGGACGAGAAAATTATCTATGATAAGATAGTCGAAATGGCTAAACTCAAAGGGCCGTTTATGCAAGCAGAGGAGACGTTTAAGCGCGAGACAGCCCCCCTGCTACAGAAGTTACTGGCCTCCAATAACGCGGCTAAGAGAGCCGACACAAAAAAATTAGTCGATGATATCCTCGAACCAAAAAAAGCCCCAAGGACAGGTTTAACTGTACCAATCACAGGAAAGTTTGCGGATGTGAAAGTATCTATGACTACTTTTGCAGATGAGGGTGCAAAGACCTCGGAAGGTAAGCCAATCAATTTTAATCTCCAAATGTCCGATAATGTGCTGACTGCTTTCGAGAGAGGTGCTGTTTCAGATGGGGGTTTTACCGACGCACAAAAGACGTACCGAGCTAGGGCACTTTTTATAAAATACCTCGTCGAGCAGATCAAGAGTGGATACCGCTACAACTCAGGCACACAGAAAAAACAAAACAGATACCCGCAGGATCTAGCTGATTCAGGGATTTTAAAGCTCACCCCTGCCAAACTGGGGGCGATAAACAGAAGGGTAGAACAGGAAATCGAGGCTAGATACCCTACGGTTGAGCCTGATCTAAGGCTTAAAAAAGGTCAAACTGTAGAAAGAGAAGTACCAAACGTGATGAAGAAAGACGCGACAGTAACTGTCCGCGTTTTGAATTCAGAGTCTAAAACAGTCGCTTTTAATAACGACGTAGTGGCGATGGCGTCTGCCATAGCCGATGGGTATGACGTAATACTGAGCGAGGAATTCATTCATAAAGGTGAAGGGGAACCACCTAAAGGCAAACTGAGAATAGACCAGATTAACCCTGCTTTTAAGAAGTATTATCAGAAAGCAAGTAAGAGCTACATATTTCAAAAAGTCGCCCCCACCTATGTTGACCCGTTTGAAAAATACGCAACTAAAGGAACGGGAGGCAAGCAAGAGATAGTTTTAGCGGAAAAAGGAAAGACCAAGACTCAGGTCATGCTCGATAGGTTAGGTTCCCACACGCCGATCCAGCCAGAGCAGACACTTGATAAAAAATCCCAGAAACTGGCGCAGTATGCCTATACAGTTGAAACTCTTGTGTTAAGACAAAAAACACAAGAAGAGTTTAAAACCGAAAAACAAAAAAGCGAAAGGCCACAAGTCGCAGAAGAAACAAGAGTCAGTGATGTCGCCTTATTCACGAGAGATGCCGATGTGGTAACAAAAGGAACTCCCGGTGTACGTATCACACTACCCGAGGCGATATCTTTAGCTGGAACTTACGTGGGAGAAGCTATCAGCCCAAATGGTAGACATTACATAATACAAGAATCGGACCCCAGCCTCGTTCAAAAACTAGAAAAGTTGGTTAGGCTCCGCGTCGAAAAAGAATTTTCTTCGGCATATATCCGAGAATCTCTAGGCAACTCCGTTAAGATATCTACTAAAAAACAACAGCTAGAGTATGACTACATTGAAGTCATAAATAAACTAATAGGTCTAAAGGTAAATAACTTCAACCTTATCAAAGATACGAGTTTTAGCTCCTATGCAAAAGACGAAGAGGGTAAAGACTCAACCCCAGAAGAAAGGCTGAAATCATTTCTAGTTGATGTTTACTCTGATTACAAAGAGAGCGGACTAACTTCTAAAACCACTTTTAACGATACTTTGGTTAGTGCGATAGTAAATCGAGAAGTATCCGCTGTAGCTAAAGCTGCTAAAAATATCGAGTTTGGATCAACGAGTATCTTAACAGAGAATCTCGTCTCCCTCGACCCGATTCTCGATGCCCAGATAGGAGTGGGGGCGGATATTCTTGGTATAGCCTACAACGAATTCGGGCAAAACCAACCTGAACAAGTGAGTGAAATAACAGCACCGACGGAAGTAGGGGGGAGTACCCCCGTAGAAGCGGACCCCGAGACCAACCACCTTGCCGCCCTCTTCAATTTCTTCGATGGCCGCGCTGAATTTGATAGATTGTCGGGTATGTCGGTTAGTGTTGGTAAGGTGATCGCACCGGAAGCAGATGCTACTACGGGCGACCTATCTAGGGGTATGGTTGGGGCACAAGAAATGGTGGGGGAGATAAAACCCGAAACCCAAGTGTATACCGTCGGATCTGTTTTGGCTGAGTCTCCTGTCTACGATGCTGAATCGACAAGAGATTCGAGTGTAGTCATAGAAACTGGGGACAAGATTCAGTCCTTCAAAGTAACTGACGCGAACGGAAACACTAAGACCATAAATGCCTCTGACCTCACCCCTACCGAAATAAAAGACGTTGTGTTTGGGTCAGGCGATTATAGTAACGCTAAAAGTTTTACTGTTAAATTTGTGAAAAAAGGAAAAGCAGATAGACCCCACACTTCTACACAAATTGATTACACCACGGCGATAGATCTTAAAACGAGGCAAGATTCTGCGGAGCGAAAAAGAAAAGCTCTTCTTGAAGACAAGTATGGGACAGTTTTTACGGCTGTACAAACAGCAATGGGTGATCTTGAAGTGGCTGCGGGGGCAGACCTATTTGTTCGCGGATTCTTAAATCAGATCACACAAGATGAAGCTGCCTTAACATCTTTCAAAGAGGTATACGCCTATTTCTTAGAGTCCTCGACCGGGGAACCCTACGATATAAATAGCCGCGAGGTTAAAGAATTAAATGCTGAGAATATTGAAAATGCCTTAGCAAATATGGTGGAGGGTATGTCAACGGTGTCGGTGGATAACGATCAAGCATCTGCCATTTCAAAACTAAAATTCTTCCAAGCTCTAACCAACAATTTTAATGGAGAACTAGGCGACGTTACATCAGAATCTTTAACGAAAGCAGCCGCGCCAGTCAGACTACTGCTGAAGTCTATCCTTGATGCATCTATCGCAGGATACAATGGGGCCGATGTGTCTGGAGCTTTCGGGGAGTTTAGCACGGCCCGTATAGCACCAAACCCCCGAGGATATAAAACTAGAAGAGCAGCCGACGCCCAAAGGGTCGCCGATGAAAAGTTCTTTTTTACTATTGTGGAGCCTTTTCTGGAGGAAGCTGGGGTCAGCGAGTTCTCGAGGCTACCCGACCAACTTAAAGACTTCGTTGTAAACGAAGTAAGTAAGCGAGTAATTAAGACTCTTGGCCGAAACATCGTGTCAACCATCAGGGATGCGAAGTCCCGATCAATGACCAAGGCCGAGCAGGACGTAGCCGAGAAGAGTAACATACAAGAGGCCAAAGCTCTCGGACTGAAGTCAGGAGACCCCGAGTCAGTTAAAAGGGCACTCAAAAATATTGTTAACAATGAGAACTACCCTCTCTACCTTCAGGCCGCCGCAAAAGCCTTACTGGACTCCGAAGTAACTTGGGCCGACACCAAGTTCGAGATGGGGTCTTATGACGGGAGAGCAGACTTTGTAGGACGCTACAACTCTGAAACCAACACCGTATCTCTGAACCTTCGCGGGTCTAATGGCAAGTCACTCGCAAGTGTTCTTATCCACGAGTATCTCCACGCCATGACTCACAAAGCTATTAACGACCCGTCTGGTGCTACCAGCCCCGTCGTTTCTAGTCTGAGAAAGTCCTACGAAGAGATCAGAGATTTGTATGAAAAAGCAGATCCAAGATCTCGTAGCTTGGAGATGGACGAAGGCTTGTCTAGCCTAGACGAGTTTGTGTCCTACTTTTTCACGAGTAACACGTTCCAGATCCAGATCAAGAGACTCGCCGCCGAGGTGGGCGACACCGTGGCCGAGAAGAAAAATTTCTTCCGCCGGGTTATCGATTCGATATTAGACATTATTGGTATCTCTAAGGCTGACAGACGGACCACTAGAGTGTTCGACCAGTTGGTAGATATGCTTTACTACTTGCCTAAAGGCGAGCCGTTCCGCCTTAGAACGGAGTTCGCGAGGGCAGCCAAGCAAGCTAGGGAACAACTAGAGCGCGAAGAAGAACCCCGACGTAGATTTAACGAGCCTACCGAGAGACTCGCACCGATGCCGACTGCCCCCGTGGCTGGTGGCGAGGTGGCCCAACGGCCTTCTGTTTCGTCCCCACAAGACCCGAACTACCGGACTGTAAAACCCCTAGACACAGAGGCTCAGAAAGTTGAGACACTTAAATTGGTTTCACGGATAAGACAGCTAGGGTCTGTCCCCGCTGAAGTTCCGGTAGTGGTTGATTACGACTACCCACACTCCTTTGCTATCGAACCGTCGGGAGTCATGGTCATCAACCCCGAACGACACCTGAATGATCTTTTAAATCTAGATATCGAAAGTGGATCACCAGCCCATGATATGTTCTTGGAATCCGTTCTGGACCATGAGATGGCACACGTTGCTGACATTAACTCTTTGTCTGAGAAAGAGATTACGGAGTTTGCCAAGAGCTTGACTGACGAAGAGTTAACTCGAATAGGAGAGAAGTATTTTGATGACCCAGAATACGAGCTACCTACCGACCCCGCTGACAAAGCAGACGCCGTTAGGCTCCTAGCTTCTGAACGCTTACGGATGACTTTCCAAAATGTTATTCGCGGCAAACAAGGAGATACAGAGAGTGTCATAGCTTACCTCAGATCTTCTGACAAAACTAAGACGATAGAAGCAGCTTATTTTGACCGGGCTTTGTCCAGCCTGAGATACAAAGCAAGACTAAAGGCACTATCTCCAAAAGAGAGAGGTTTGATAAATCAAATGATCGACGAGCGGAGACGGATGGCACTCAACTATCGGTCTCCTAACCCATACGCCACGCAAGGACTTAGCGGAGAAGCCCTAGAGAGAAACGTAGAGATCCTGTTGTCACAAGCTAAGGTAGAACCCGAGGACGAACTCGAAGAGAAAGCTAAGGAAATAGCCAAGGCTAAAGAAGAGAAAAGGAGTAGCAAGCCGAAGGTAGAGTTCGCAGACCAGAACGAACACTACAATTTAAATCTTGAAGCCCCCGTCACTGAAACTCTGTCTGGGGATTTCCTGACCACGTTCAACCTCACCCTCGCGGCCCAAGAGGCCCAAGATATCTTGGGCGGCACAGTGGAGTCAACAAGGAAGAGAAAAGTTGAACTCTTAGTTGCCCACTACTTATCTGACCTACCAGAGGGCGCAGGAGTATCTGCTTCTGTTATCGGTGGCGTCGGAGCTTCAACCCTTGACGGGGCAAAGGAGCCAACAGTCCGCGTTGACATCTCAACTGATAACGAAGCTGCTTTAGACCAAGTCCGGTCTAGAATGTATGCTCTGGCTTCCCTCCTAGAACAGCAAGAACTTCACGAGATCGAAGAGTTGTATGTTCCCGAAGGAGTAGACATAGAGTATGGAGTCAAAGAGGGAGGGTTTGAAGACCAACCCGCAGGAGTTATCAAGCTCAACGCTGGGGTTGATCTTCTCCCTGAAATGTTAGATCCCCTTGTCAAACAAAGTGGGCTGGGTGGCTACACTTTCGCGGGACAAGAAATCTTAATCTATAACACCGATGACAACCCCGAGCAATTTACCCCGAAGTTTGGGGCTATCACTAAAACTATAACCAAACAATTCAAATCCGATGACATCAAAGAACCTATCACAGATGTTCGACAAACTAGCGTCAGACTTAGGCGTACCAGTAAAGAAGGCGACAGTTCCAGAGGGATCACGAGCTACGAAGAAGGTTACCTTCCTGATGGGGCTGAGACCGCAGGAGAGGCAGGAGCCGCAACCGATGCCCGAGTCGCAGTTGCCCGAAACATCCTTAGAAATACCGGAGGAAGAATCACAAACCCCGTAGGAACACAGAGACTTCTCTTTAGTGGGTCCGTCTTGTCTCCCGAACGACAAGCCCTACTTACAAAGTTAGCTGAAATCTATGATGAGCTACCTGATAGGGACGACTCGGCACAGACCAGACAAGCGTATGACAGCCTTATCAAAAAGACTAAGGCTAAGTTTAGTAATCTATTTGGTAAAGGTCGGGGTAAAATAAAAGTAATTATCACCGAAGGCGACCCCTACGCAGACCAAGAAAGTCTGGTAAATGACATTCGGAATGGTCAGATAAAGATTCAGAGAAGTAACTTTGACCCAAGGGACACCCACCCGATGTATGCGGCTGTTGATGGAATAACCGCTGTTGACGAGTCGGATGCGGAAGTTTCTATAAACGGAGATGAAGCACTCCGCACATTGTTCCGGTTCGCGCAGCACGGGATTACTGGCTCTGTGTCGCCCGAAGGTGCTTACACCTACCTTGTATCCATGTTCTCTGATGGAACCCCAGACGGCAGAATGGCCGCGTGGGCAGCCGCCACGGAAATAAGATCCGAGGAAGCTTATAAAAGGTTTGGCCCAGAGAACGACAAGAAGCCCGGTGAAGAAGGGTATGTTCCCATCCCCGAGAGAAAAGGACCACCTAAAAAAGTAGCCCTCCTTCCGTTGGGCCTTGCGAAGACAGGTAACGAAGCTGTAGATAGCGGCCTAGATAATCTCGCTAGGTCTATAAGTAAAGACAACTCCGACCTCTTGAGGGGTAGTTATAAGCCTAAAGAAAAAGCTGAAGCACCCGCCGAGACACCACAGCAACCAACAACCACACAGACAGATGGAACAACAACAACAGAAGAAGAAGTCACCCAGCAAACGAAGACAGATGCCAAACTCCCCACCTCCCCCGAAGGAGTTCCGTATACCCAATCCGCCAGTGGAAGTAGTGCCATAGCTTTTACAAGATCTAAGGACATAATTGATGAGGTAAATAAACTCCCCGGCTTGCAGGAAAAACTGGCACATCTACATGAAAACGGTCTGATACAAAAAATTGGTGACGACCTCATGGTGGACTACGCAGATAGAATGATGGTTCTTGTGCGGGTAGGTAAGGTAAATGTGCCTTTCTACGTTTCTACAGGGATGGGAGGTAAAAAGAATGTGCCGCCCCAAAAATGGTATGCTGTCTGGGGCATCGGCCCAGATGGGTGGATCAACAAAGGCGACGAGAAAAGCATAGTTGACCAGTATGGACATCCGATTCTTAAAAAAGCGGCAAAGATTCTGAACGAAACACTTGGGGGAGGATTCAGTGTCGGGGACGCACGGGACTTGGTTAACGAAGAATTACTAAATTCAGCTATGAATTTAGGCATTACTCCAGCACCTCATTCTTCTAATGCTCCTAGTGACCCTAGTGCCACTAAAAGATTTTGGCCGAATGTGCGCGTTGCAGTCGATGCAATTGGCGAAGAGCTTGGCGCGTTGGCGAAACAACGGGATCAAACCAAAACACCTCGTGCAGGTTCAAGTCCCGCACCACAGCAACCAACAACCGAACAGGACAAGGCGTCCGAGGTTGGTGAATTGTTTAGGGGTTTAGCTAGTGGGATTAAAGGTTCTGCCAGTCGTTCAGCTTTTCAGAAATTAGAAGAAGGAAAAGGACTGGGATCAGACGGAACGAATGAGAACTTACCTCTTTTTGAGCAAGGTGCGCTTTTTGCATACCAAAAAGGTCTTGTAAAATCTTCTGACGACTTACTTTCTTTAGAGAAAGCCTCAAACGCGGAAGAAATGAAAGCTGCAATCGCGGCGTTGGCAAACCAAACCAAACCCGCACCACTACCAGCGGCTCAAGTTGGTGGAGAAGCTCAACCAGACCAGCCGACACAGGCCGAGCCTACCACAAAGACTGTGGAAGAAACCGTGCCTTACAGACTACCCGCATCCGAGAATGACTACACAGAGTTCTTCGAGACTTTCGAGATGCCGATATTTGAAGTGGGATCATACACAACTCCTTCTAAAGGTTTTATACGGGCACTTAAGGGGCCATACGACCGCCGAATCCGAATGATGCTTAGTCAAGCTAGTTCTGCTCAAAGAGGGGCAATGTCGTCAATGGAGCGAGCTAAACAACAAATGTTTGGTATCATATCGAAGATGGATGCCGATGAGCAGGTCAGAATCAACAGGCTCATTAGTAAAGCATCTGGGTATACTGGGTCACTTATTACCACTAAGCAGTATAACGAAGTTAAAAAGAAGTATGATGCGATGGAGAAGAGCATCACGGATGCGGAGGGTAGCAGTGCATACCCCGCAGATGTCTTTTCGGACATGGTGACACTCGTTCTCGAAGCTAACCCCGACCTCTCTCAGGAGAAAGCGGAAGCCAAGGCGTTGAAGGAACTCGACACGAGGAAGTTTGATCAGATCAAGCAACTCAGGAGCAAGGAGTTGGATAGGGTAAAGAAAGAAAATCGACTGAAGCGGGGAGAACAGCAAGCCCAAGCCTTCGCTCAACTTCAATCAGAGAACCCCAAACTCGCTAAGATAGTAGTAGACCTCCGAACCCAGATCGACGGCTTAAGTACAAAACTCAGTAAGAGCTTAGGCGATGATCATTTAAATCTTAGTGTTACCATTGACGATAACTTAGGTATATATGTGACGAGATCTTTTAAGTTCTTCGAGGATGCGGATTACGCTAAAGCTGTTTCGGACCCTAATACAGGATATAATGACCCTGCCTACGGCGAAACCTTAGAGAACGCTGATCGATACTTTAAGAATTTTTTCATCAAGGGAGAGAAAAAACGTCTGAAGGAAGCGAAAGGTATCAAGGAGGACCAAGATGACCCCGAGATAGATGCCGAGGCTCTTGATAACTACAATAATAAAGAGGTGGACGGGATGTCCTACGGCAAACGAATGCGTATTGATTTCCTTAAAAGTTATACCCCCGGCAAAGTAAGTAAGGATACACTTGCTTCAAACAGCGATGCTATCGAGGTCATAAGAGACAACCTGCGGAGGAGAGACGACAAACCTGAAGTACTTCAAGAACTGCTTGGAGTTTATGGGGAGGAACACGGTGCTGCTAACTTGATTAAAACACTTGGTATAGTAGCTACCCACGCAGCTAACCACTCGATGCTTAATTCACTTAAGAAGACTGCGGAATCCCCCACAGACTCAGACGGTAAATGGATTTACTCGCCCGAGGAAATCGCTGGCAGTGAAGAGACAAGACAGGAAGGGCAGATTCTAGAATCTCAACTCCCAGAAGGGTACGTCAGAATTCCCGGCGACTTAGGTAACTCTGTCTTCTCCCCACTCCAAGGCTACTTCGCACCACCAGCCCTAGTGGACGCCCTCAAAAAGGCTTCTGCTGAAAAATTCCAGAGCAGCGAGGGTAGTCCCGCTACCGAGATGTTGAGGCAGACACTCGGTCGGATCAAGCAGATATCCGGCGTAGGTATGCTTTCTAAAGTATTGTTTTCTGTAGGACACTTCGCCCGAAATGTGGCTGGTCAGTCGATGATGGCTATCGCCCAAGGGAGACCTCAACTTATGGTGACTTCTCTCCCACACTTGAAGGATGAGCTTGGGTTCGTTGGTTTTAATGCTGTAGGGAAAGAGATCAGTGACAAGAAGTTTGTTGAACGAATGACGCGAGCAGGTCTGGGGATCGTCGGTAACGAAATGAGGTCTCGCACGATTCAAGATCTGCTGCGGGGCGAGACTACTATGGCAGACGTTCAAGATGAGATGAATAGTCTATTCAAGAGAGCAGACTCGTTGAAAGACGTTGTGTCAGCCAAGACTGTCAAACCTCTGATGGACAGACTTCTGGAGCTTGAGGCAGCCACCGAGAACTTTATGAAGATCGCGGTATTCCTCGACAATGTCGAAGTTCTGAAGAAAGCCGTCGCCGAAGGGTCAGGTAAGATTTACGGGGTAGACTTGTCGCAGATGGGTAAAATTGAGATCGACAAATACGCGGCTGAGTTGACCCTAGACACCATGCCAGCACACTCTCGGACAACTCCATTAGTCCAAGCGATTAGCAGAACCCCGATAGCTGACCTGTTATCTCCATTTATCCGTTTCACTACTGAAGTTTATCGAACTCAGGCCAATGGATACCGCACGGCGACTATGGAGATACAGAGCGGCAACTCTGTCCTCAAGAATCGAGGGGCACAAAGACTCGCGGGTCTACTTACAGCACACTCCTTGTCTGCTTTCGGAACGGTAATGATTAACGCCCTCCTATCTGATATCGATTTAGAGGACGAAGACAACCTAGATGAGAGCTTGCCCAGCTACCTGAAGGACCACGCGATCATTTACTTCAAAGGCAAACACGTACCAATCCCGCTGCCCGGATTCCGCGGGGGCGGTCGAGATGAGATGCTCTTCTCGGCTGACCTTACGTTCCTAGACCCCCTGTCACCGATAGGCAATGTGATTACACCCGCTATGCAGTCCCTTGTTCTTGGTGAAGGACCAGACGATGCCGTTATCGGCGTTTTAGGAAGTCTGCTTAACCAGACATTTGGTTCAACACAGATTGTAGCGGGGGCTGTAAGTGATGCTTTCTACTACAACAAGGATTCATCGACGGGTTCTGACATCTCGACTAAGGGAGTTGATGAACCTTTCGAGGCTTTTGGAAAGAAGTTAACTTATGTCTATGAGAAGGGACTCGAACCTCGCGTACTTAAAGATGCTAGAGAACTTGGTAGATATTTAATGCAGCAGGGCGACTACGAAGAAGATCAGTATGATCCCGCAGCAATAATCAGGAACCATGTGTCTCCTATCAGGATAAGACCACTCGATCTCCAGAGAAACTATCGGAGCGCGATGTTCTCCCTTAACGAGAAGAACCAAGATGTCCGCAAAGGTGTATACAAACTCGCGACTAGGAGACCCCTCACGCCGGGTGAGGAGAATAACATAATACAAGGTTTCTTCGACAAGAGTTTCGGTATCCACAAGAAGGCACTCGGCATTGCCCAGACCCACATGAAGCTGGGACTGGACCCCGGATCGACATACGACACAATGAAAGATGTCCTAGGCACAGGTTTCGCAGACACCACTAACGATGGGGTCTATTACCCACCCGACATACCTGACTCACTGAGTGAGTCTTTGACTCGCCCAGAGAGGGCAGGGAACTACGGCCTCTTACGAGAGAGACGGTATATGCGGAAACAGTTTGAATACGGAGCAAAGCCTTTTTACTAAGATAAGTAGGGCTGGTCGGATTCGAACCGACGACATCGAATTTATCAGTTTCGCGCTCTACCAGCTGAGCTACAGCCCCGTTCCCTGAACCCTGTAACATGACTCCCGATACTGGGTTCGGGGTTCAGGGTGAAGAACAATCTAATCCTCTATGGTGAATACGAGTTGCTCATAGGTATCGCACCCGATTCGGATCGACACCCCGCTCGACAGATTTATTAGGAGTTCGAGGTCACCATAGCTATCGACCAGTTGGCAATCTATCCCCGCCTCAGTTAGCAGGTTCAGTGCGTCTTCCGCATCTCGAGCCACTTTATCATGGTAGTTGTCGTGATAGTCCATAGGATTCAGGGTTTGTAATTTCGAGGCAAGACTCAATAACTTTTATTGTGAGTTCTTTTAGCTCCTTAAAGGTTACCTGATTAGCCAAATCTTCAAGTAGCTCTAGGTCTCCTTGAAGATTTATGTCGAACACCTTGCCAGCGAATTCAAACTCTCCTTTAAGTAATTTTTCACTCATCAGTTAAGTCCACCCAGTGTTCGCGTATCCCTTTTAGCACGGCGGTGATACGCTCCCGTTCGTTAATATCCATCGGAGTAATATTTATCTTACTCAGGATGTCTTCATACCGGACCCACTCAGTGCGGTCGATGTTTTTCTTATCGGCGGTGCTTCGCTCTTTGGTAGGTGTGCCCCTCGTGATGTGTAGGCCACTTGCTCCTGCACCTTCCGCTAGATCTTGCAGTCGGATGAGGCTGGGTTCGCGGCGAAGACCCACCCATCGAAGGGCTACGCTTCCCCCGTTATCTGGAGTAAGCGAAGCTTCCAATGCGCGGCCTTCGTCGTTGGTAACTTCTGGCACTCTTCGAGTGACTGGTTTTTCTAGGTTGGTAGCCATAGTAATAGTAGTAGTTAGTTAGTTAGTTAGTTAGTTAGTTAGTTAGTTAGTTAAGGTTCACCCCACCCCATCACAGGGGCGGGGATTCAGGATTCAGGATTCAGGATTCGTGGTCACGAGGATCTTCGTCTGCGAGGATATCTTGGATTTCTTCGAAGAGATCTTCAGATATCTGCAAGCACTCTTTGTCGTCAGCACAGTAGGGCGCAGCGACAGCAACGCAGAACCTACGCAGAGACATCCCGACATCTGCTCTTACGCACCTGATGGATAAGTCAGGTGTGAAGGCGATACAACTCCAGTGTCCGTTATACGACTGAGCCTTGATGTCGATGACACATTTATGTTGGCCGTGTAATTCAATGGTATGGGTAATCATTTAACTTTCTATTTAATGTTATCTTCTGGTGGGTCTCCTGATCCCGAGAATCTTACCTCTATATCTATCTAACGAGATACGGCGGACAGGACTAGAGCGGGTTGGTCGGTGAATACACTGGTTCTCTCCGAGGTAAATGAGGATGTGTCCCGAAGAACCACCCCGCGACCCACGCCAAGTGATGATCACGTCGCCCGGACGAATAGAGGAGAGGTTGACAGGCTTACCCCATCCGACGAGCCAACTCCTCGCCATGCTGTGTCCGCTGGGTAACGAGAACCCGCTAGAGGTAGTGACCTCGCCAACCCAGTTCGCGCACTGGCAAGATACGCCTCGCCGATAGTATCTCCCCTCCCATGCTTTCGCCTTTGCGATGAGGCTAGGGTGTTCGACATAGGGGCGGAATAGTCTCCGCTCTTGTCCCCCGACAGTTTGAGTCATCACCATAGCGATGACTGCTGTGTGTAGTAGTAGTAGTAGTTTCATATTTATTCTTTCTATTTACAAATCAGATAATACAAATCAGATAACCAATGATTATAAGGAGGATCGGGACCAGTATCATGGCTCCGCACCCAATGTAGCACTCAGTCATCTGTGGGTTTTTATCATACTTTTTCAAGTTCTCAACTTCTCTCGCAGCTAACTTGTTACCTGCTTTCGCTTTACGCTCATTAGCTTCGATGAGTTCTTTATGTATCTTACTATTATAACTCATAGATCATACAGGTGGAGGTGAATACCCTTGACTCCTTCTTTCATCATATCCGAAGTCTGGTGAGTCATGTCGCACAGAAGCATGTGCCCGTCGAAGGTGGCACATGCTTGTCGGTATATGTCCGAGAAATCTAACCATTCCTCGAAGGTTATGGATTGACCTCCCCTCTTGTAAACCATGAAAGATACACGAGTATCCGTAGTGTGGTCACCTCCTCCAAAGATCAGACCCGTAGCATCCAGACCTAGATCATGGATTAGGTCAGCCCTCTTTTCAAGACCGGCGGCTACCTCGCCTATGCTGAGTCCAACCCCGCCGAAGTCATCTCCTCTAACTAATATTCCAGTTATCATGTTATACTGTGTTTCACTTTGTTACTTTGATTCCATTACGACGACCTCGCCGAAGGGGTATTTCTCGGAGTCGCCTGACCAGTCGAGCCAGAGCATTGGGAACTCTGGTTCCACCAGTCTGTCCAAGTCATAGGACTCACCGTCGGTCATGTAGATCATACCTTCGCAGTCAGGAGCTACCCTGTCCACAAAGTCGAATCCGGGCTGAAGCGCGGTGCAACCGCCGTATGATAACTTCTCAGGGACAGCATCACCCGGCAGGATCTCCCAGCTTTCCTCAAGCCTGTTCGACACAGAGGCTATCCACATAGCCTCGGGCTTGACTCGGTCAAGGAACTCTTGCACCTCGGCTAGCATCTCTTCGACCTTGGCTTCAGGCACAGAGTAGCTGACATCGAAGATGATCGCGACTGGACCCATCTGCTTCTTGCCTCGGCCAGCGCACACTAGCCCAGTGGACGAGTATATCTGGTGGTTGAACGGTTTGTTCCAACCCTCATCCGCACGGGAGTCCATCCAGTTACGGACGGCGAAGTGCCAGTCGCCGACATCGGGTCGTCGCCGTTGATCGAACAGCCGTTCGCCGAGACCATTATCTCCACTGATACCTGCTTTAAGGTCCATCTGCTCTTGTAGAATAGCCCTCTCGGCTCGCTCCTCGATCTCACGAGATACGTCCTCAAGAGTCTCGCCCGGATCGACTTCAGGCTCGACCGTGTCAGCCGCACCCGTGCCAACCCAGTCGTCACCAAGGATGTCCCGGTCACTCACTCGACTGCCGCCGTCCTGCTGGTCACCCTGCTGGTCACCCTGCTGGTCACCCTGCTGGTCACCCTGCTGGTCACCCTGCTGGTCACCCTGCTGGTCACCCTGCTGGTCACCCTGCTGGTCACCCTGCTGGTCACCCTGCTG
>Ga0222718_10000358_pt1 | contig 49197 bp, 59 predicted proteins | sample C33_27DmetaG_FD_165045 | JGI IMG/M metagenome (GOLD analysis project Ga0222718, IMG submission 165045) | Estuarine water microbial communities from San Francisco Bay, California, United States - C33_27D | ecosystem: Environmental > Aquatic > Marine > Unclassified | place: USA: California... | reverse complement strand
CCTTACCTTTGATTGTATCATATTCGTTATGAAGTAATACACCAGGAACTTTCAATCCAATTCCTGAGTGACCTGATACATATTTGATTGGAGTATCTCTATATAACTGATAGTAGTTGTGTCCTCTTTGTGGAGTAATCATCTTTTCATCAATACTTTCTTTTTTAGAAAACTTGTCTTTCAATCTCTGAACAAGTGACTTTGCCTTTCCGTGAGCAGGATGTTGTTTGTCCTTCAACGCAGTTGTTACGCTAACATCCTTTTTAGTTTCAGGATTCTTTACCTTTTGGTCAGCAATTGCCTTAGCGACCATCATATGAACGGCAAAGTTTTCGTTTGTGTTTTCCATTGATTCTCCAGCACATTGTTTCCAACCACCACCGGCGGCTTTATATTGTTTAGATGCCCAACCATTTGCGTATGCGGATGGATATACATCAAACTTTTGTTTTGCCTGTGATTTGTAGTAAGACCATTTTGATGGGTTAGTAGGACAATTCTTTTCTTCTAATTGTTGAACTTCCTCACCCAATAATCTTAACTCTTCAAGGTATTGTTTGTTATCCATCACAACTCCTTAATTGATGTATGCGTTGAGTTCGTATCCGTTCTTCATACCATATACTTGGATTTGAAGAGACTTACGTTGTGGTTTTCCGCCTTTGAGAAGACCTACCGTAAATTCAGTAGTCTTACCTTCACTTGGGCGTGAACGAACATTCTTACCACCCATACCGATTTGAGTTGACCAATCATCTTCATCAACTTCAAATCCTCGTTTTTCTGCGTATTTCTTTGCAGCGTCTGCGGCTGAAGTAAACGACTTATGATATACTTCGTATTGTGCTTCTTTGAGATATACCGACTCTTTGAAGAGTCTCATACCTTTAGATTCTACCAATGTCTCTACCTTTTGTCCGAGTGGTCTACCGATAGTCATTGAGATATAGAAACCCATTGCGTTTACGATTTCTTTACCATCCCACTTGCAAATGTTTGCAACATCAGGACCCAAGTCGTAATGATACATTTGCTCAAGGTCTTTCTCAGCCATTGGGTCACCTTCATATTTTGCTTTAGGGAACAATTTAGCAACACCCTTTGCTTCACTATGGAAGTTAGCATCACTCAAAGCACCCATCAAAATGTGCATTACTGCCCATTGGTGGTTTGCCCCACCTCTTCTTAAATCTTTAAGGTGTTTGTCTAAAAGTGCTTTAACTTTCTTATTTTCAGCAGGCCCTTCGGTAAGAATACCCTCTACAATGTTTGATAAATTCATATCACTCTCCGTGTTTTCTAGCATCTTTAATAACTTATCATCTTTGATGACAAATGCGTATCCAGCACCAGTATGGTGTGGGTCACTCTCAAAGTCGAGACCCGTTTTCTTTTTTAAATGAGTTATTGTCAAGATTCTAAAATCCTCATCAGCCAATCTTGGATTTCCAAATGCATCCATAATATCATCGATAGTATCTAAATCTTTTGATGATTTTGCAATTAGAATAATTCTACCATTTTTAAATGATGTCATAAATTCGACTCTACCATTTTTGTAGTCAAATTTAGCTTTACCTTCTGATAACAACGATGTCAATCTCATTCTTCGGTCTCCAATTGTTGGATAAAGTTTTCTCTAAACATACGAAACTCATTTTCTATCTTTTTTTCCATCTCTTCCCAAGACATACCATCCCATTCTTCAAACGAACCATCTTCGTTGATATATCGGGCTTTGATAGCCAGTTTAAGAGCTTCTTTCTCAAGTTCGGCCTGTTTTAACCAAGCCTTACCATTATTCAATAATTTCTCTCGTTCATATTGTTCAAATTTACCCTCAATCTTTAATTGGTGTTCCATATCGATTACACAATCAAAGCACATACCGTGGATGAATTTCATCTTTAGGTCGTTTCTATTTGGGCTTGTACAAGTACAAACTTCTTTTTGACATTTGGGGAATGTGTTGATTTCATTTCTCAACTCTGAAAGTTTACCAAGTTTGACTTTGTATCCTTTCTTTTGTTCCCAAATGTTTCCCTCATCATCAGTCCATTGGTCACCAACTTCCCTTTTGATAAAGTCCTTACCCTCCCCAAAAGCAACAGTGTTTTTGGTTTGAGTTCGGTGATTTCCAGCAATCATTTCTTTGACTGCCTTAATATTTTGTAATTTTGACATAACTTTTTTATATAGTTTTACTACAATAAGTATATTAAAAATACATTAAACCCAAGATTTGGTTGAGTGACGCAAATGTACCTGTAAGTTTCATAGTGTATCCTTTATATGCAAATACAAGTCCTTCGTTTGGTACAATCTTATCTCTACCACCAACTGCGTTCAGTCTTTCTAATTCCATCTTTAGTTTAGCAATCTTCTTTGGGTCACCCGACTTCTTAACATCTTTGATTGTTTGGTCAAGTCTCTTTTGCATATCTCTCAATGCTTTGTCTGGGTTAACCGTTAATGCTGATGACATAAATGATAGAACCTCGGCACCAACACCCAAGAAGATATCTTCGAACTTGCGTGTGTTTTCTTTGGCTATCTTTGCTTGGTCAATTTTGTCAGTCTTCTTGGCCCAATCTAATGTTTTATTATCAGTAATGTTTTTTGAATCTAATCGGAAACCTTTATCGTAGAATGCCCATCTTTTTACCAATCCCATTTTGGTTTTGTTATCTAATGTAGATGGGGAATTCTTATCAACATATTCTTCCCACCATCTTTGATGATATTCAGCAACACCATCACTATCCTTGAGTTTGAACTCTTTCTGAACTTTTGATAATTGTCCAAAGAACTTTGACTTTAATTTGGATAGTTCTTGATTTTGTGGAAGTTTAACAACAGGTGGTCCTTGGATTGTATACTTGGATTGTACATCTGCGTTCACTTGTTTAATCATCCCAGCAAGAATCTTTGCGTCAGAAGTGTCAGCACCAATTGCCTCACCCTTTTCATTATATTCCATAGTTCCGTGGAATACTAATAGGGGTTGACCATATGGTACTACGTTTACTGACTCCGGCCAGATGACTTCAATGTTCATAAATTTTGAACCAGATTTGAAGACTTTTTCTTTTTGTGCATCTGATAGTTTTGAGATTGCGTTACTCAAATCTTTCATTGCAAAGTTATACGCATCGGTCAACCCACCTCTATTAGCAAACTTATCTGAAACACCTTTAATGTCTAATGCGTTAAGTCCTCTATCCTTGAGGTGAGATTTATTTCTTGCAGCGATGATACCTCTATCTTTTCTATATGAGATAGCGAGTGCCTGTCCATCTGTTTTTTCTCTTGTGAATTCTAACTTACCATTGAGTGCATTGTCAATGATGATTTTTAAATCACCAAAGGTCAATCCCAATTCAGTATCGAATGGATGATTCATATGACCATATGCACCACCTTCATTAAGAACACCTTCTTTAAGGTTATTCTTTTTTGCCTTTTGCTTTTCAGTATCAATTTTTGGAGTAAGATTATCAAGTTCTTTTGGTTCAACAAACTTAACGAACTCCATACCTAAACGAAGGGCAACTCTCTTAATGTGTTTTGCCCATTTAGCATAACCGGGACGGCCCGTGATGTCTTTACCATATCGTTTAGTTTGTCCATCCATTGTGTCGCCAGTTGGGAAGAATGATACACCTAATCGGCCAGGTCCTTTGGGATATGTAGTATCGATAAACGATTCCATAGAATCATCATCCATTAGGTATGATACGATTTCCCAACCCAATCGTTCAGTAACATCTTCAGCTTCTTTTTTGAAGGTATTCATATTACCATAGAAAGCGCCCGGCCCATCATCCACAATACCCTTACCACTTGGTGGAATAGAGGATGCTTCATTAATTAGTTCGTTCATATCAAATGTCTGAAGGAATGACTCCATTACGGACTCTACCTTAGCAATACGACCTGATACCAAGTCATAAATCTTTTGGTCGAACTTTGGATATACTGATTTAAAGAATTTTACTCGTTTTTGTTCATCCGGTTCAGACATCCCTTTACGAACTTCGGTGCCGGATATACCACGACCCTGTGGTGGTACAATATAAACGTATCCGTTATCCTTCATTGGAAGTGAAGTATCACCCTTATATGGTTGGAAGTATCTTCCTTTACCCATACCCAATCTACCAGCATCTTTCTCACCAACTACCGTTACAAACGCAGTTGTGTCCTCATCAAACTTACCAAGGATTTCTTTTGGTGCGTATGGATTCTTTACTTGATAGATTTTATTTTTTGGGATACCAAACATCGTGTTCATAATCTGAACTTTTTCCTTGAAACGGAATGGTGACTTTGGTAATTCTACTTTATCCGATGTTCCAATGTAAACATTGTCTTTACCAAATTTCTTCACCAAATGTTGGTATACTGCGTTATGACCCGAATGGAATGGATGAAACCTTCCTACATAGGTTACGACTGTTTTTTTGATGTCTTCAGTAAGGATTGATTCCGTTACCCATTCTTTTATTAATTGTCCCATAATAATAATTATCCTTGACTCTGACTTAACTGAAGTTTTAATTGATTTACTTCATCAGAAAGTTCTTGTATTGCTTTAATCATTGGTGAGATTAACTCGGTGTATCGTAGTCCCATTGATGAGCCAGTTGTAATTCCAGCAAAGTCTAATGTGGTTTTACCCACACTTGACAAGGATGAACTTAACTCTTGTGCTACCAATCCATAGTGAGTTCTTGAACCCGTTTTATAAGATAATATACTTCCCGATGAATCAATTTCAGCAGGTATATTGTTAAATTTATAACTTACAGGTCGTAATGAATTGACAAAACTTAAACCTAAATCTGAATCTGAAATATTTGATTTTAAATTTCTATCCGATGTTATAATAGTACCATTTGTTGCATATATGTCATCAAAATAATAAGTCGAATTACCCAAATCATATGTGTTGTTTGTAAATGGTATTACATTACCAACCGTCATATTATTATTTCTTGATGAATATAAAACTTGCCAAGCAAAGAATCCTCGGGAAAAAGAAATTGTTGTTGAACTTGGAACAGTCCATACTTTGTTGGTATATGTGTATGGACCTATGGTCACACTTGAATCATCATATTCACGAGAATAAAATCCCGATACGGTGTTGATGTACGACCTAAACAAAGTCGAACTTCCTTTAGGGTCGGTATATACGAGATTACCATTATAATCAAATTGTTGTTTACCCGTACCACTACCAACAGTAGCTCCAAATGCAAATCTAATATTACCCACGGCACATTCAATGGTGACTTGCATTCCGGTATTACCCGTAGTATAACCAGCAGTTTCACCATATGCAAATGGATGGATAATTGCTCCAATCGGATAGGTTGGTGCGGTTGAAAGTCTAATGAACGATGCACCCGTTTTTGTATTGTCTAATTTACTTTCAAGGCCAGATAAATCAAGATACGAATAAACATTTCCATCAGAACCACTATATGTTCCAACGTAACTTGTCATATTTGGACTACCACCACCAGCAGTTATACCCGTATAGGTGTATGTAAATGAATCTGCACGTGCTGTATCTTCAAGTATTGTTCTATTAGCACTTACACTTCCAGATTCATCAATCGTAAAATTAGGAGTATATACTTGAATATTACTACCAGTAATCATTGCAGCGGAGGCTGTAATGTGTCCGTTTGATTTTAGAATCAATAAATCATTAGATGAATTGATTTGAGTTTCTGAAACTTCAAATCCACCAATACTTGCAGATACAAACTTAGCAAAACCATCTGAAGTGATAGATGCTGATGCGTTTGAAAGTGTAGAGGGTGAACCACCAATCGTAGCAGGTGTAGTAAGTTGGTCAACTGCAAGGTCACCACGAACCGTCATCGTACCATCTACATATTGTACATAGTTGTCAGTTGTCTTATCACCAAGTAGGATTGCAGAACCTGTTAACTGACCACTATCTCTTAAAATCAAATTGTTGTTTGAAGATGAGATAGTTGTAGAGTCAATCGAGAATCCACCAATCTCACCAAAGGTTGCGATAATACCACCTTGTAGATATACGTTGTCAGTAGCAAGACCAAATCCAGGATTAGACCTACCGTGAACCAAATCATTTCCAGCAAGACCACTCAAGTCACCCAATCGTGCTTTTAGTTCAATATCATACAACCCACTGCCAGTTCTCTCAACAATATCCATATACGGAGTTGAGGTGTCGTTTGGATTTGCGTTCAATCTAATGAAACCACTTCCAATCTTACCAGTAGAAACTACTACCTGACCGACATCGTATGATTGTGATACCGATGCAATATCACCAAGAGATGATGTATTTCCAGTAGTACCACTTCCATATGAACGTGTGACATTTAGAACACCACTAAAGTCATTTGAACTTGCAGCGTCCAATCGTGAGGTTGAATGAACTTTAACATATTCCGTACTGAATCCCGTGTCGGTTACTTTCTTTAGAGTTAGGATTTCGCCATTTGCGAATCCAGTAACATTCTCAACAACAAATGCACTTGATGATGGTGAAATATCCGTAAATATATGTGGAGTTAATGTGTTTGACCCCGAAGTATAATTTACATAAAAATCTTCACCGGGAAGAATTTGTTGCCCACCCAAGTCTTCAATTGCAACACCACCATTTATTTGGAAAATAGCAGAACCACCAGTCTCTCCAATTTTGTCGGCCGATGCTATGTTTTCACCATTATCAAATAAACTAGCAACGCCCAACGGTAAAGTTCCAAGATATTCCACATAAACCGTAGTACCATCTGACATTGTTGCTTGAGTTAGTGGGGTAACTGGTTGATAGTTTTCCAGTTTAAATGTAGTATCAAATGCGAATATATCTTGAGTGTTGGTAAATGAGTTTGTAACTGCCGTGTATGTTGTTGCGATACTCGATGAGTATGAACCACTCAATGTAGTTGAATTAGCAACATACAATTGACCGCCAACTGCGTTTACACTTTCTTTCTCAAATGTAGTTGTTGCAAGTGTACCTCTAATTTTTACATTAGCAAACTCAGCAATACCAGTCTCATCGATAATCCAACCCTTTGTATCAGAAATATAATCTCTTGTTTTGATTTTACCAGAGGAATTGATTTCTAAATTAGAACTAAAGATTGATGATGTATTTACATTCCAACCACCAATAGATGCTGATACAAATCTGGCCAAACCTTCCGAGGAAATAGATGAACTTGCATTTAAATCCGTAGATTGTACACCACCGATTGTTGCTGGAGTTCTAATATTGTTTGCAGATAAATCTGCGTTGATAATTGCGTCTGCCCCAATTATTAGCTGATTGTTTACGGGGTCTAAATGGAATAACGATGAACTGATTTCAATGTTTCCATCCGAACCACTTACGAATTGAGAACTCAATGTACCAATAAAGAACTTGTCAGTTTTAACATCAAGTAAACCACCATTTGCGGTTGTAAAGATGAGGTGTCTATCATCATTGTCTCCAACGAATTGCATACCTACACCTTGTAAAACATCGGCGCCCATTTGCAATCCATTACTACCACTATATATAATGAATCCACCTGGTCCAATACCCAATGATGCTGAAGTTACACCCTCATACCCAACTGACTTTAAGAAACCACTTGAGTGACCACCCATTTCAAGACCACTGCCAATTGCGTTTGCAATAAACAACGAACCTGTTACGATGGATTGGTTACCACCAATATACACGTTACCACCAGGGAACACAACATTCTTAATGATTGTTTCGGTTTTTGATACTTGACCTTGTTGGTTTAAGAATTGTACCTTTAGGGTCTTTACATCGTTGAGGTGTTCCGTTGGGATTGCAACACGATATGTAAATGTTGTATCTTGATTTACTTTTGTATTTCCAACAAATTCAAAATCACCACCCGCGCCTTCGGATTTAATCAAAGTGTTTACCGAAGCAATACGACCCGTTTCTGGATTAACATTTGTAAGTGTTATATTTGCAAATGATATTTGGTTTTGGGTTGTTACCGTAGAAGCACTTGTAAAATATCTAATGTTTGCTGTTAACGCGTCACCATCTGAATATTCGTAGGTGTGTACTGACCCATCACTTCTACCATCACTTGATGTGAATGGTGAAGTTAATCTCAAGATTGTAGTTGAGTCTACATCTTTAATACTTGCTGTAAATGTTGTTGGTTGTGCTTGTCCTGTCAATCGTGGGAATAGTGTTGAATTACCAACATCTAAATAGATACTTCCGCTAATCATCTCGGAGTTGAAGGTGTTACCACTCTGCCACTCCAATGATGTTGTAGTTCCCCAAACCGATTTCTTATACTTTACATTTGCAGAGGTGTCAATCTCTCTTAATTCACCATTGGATTGTGGTAAGTTATTTACAACTTGAATTGAAGCAGATACACTACCCTTTGGTACAACACTTGATTTAAATACAATTTTTGATGGAGCCAGTTGTTGAATATCAATAGGAACTTTACGAGTCCATCTAACATTTGGCCTATCTCTAAACTCATCAGGTACATCTCGTGCAGTACCAACAATGATTACCTCACCGATGCCCGGCGCTGTATCGTGTCTATCACCACGGCCGGTATAAGTCCAAACTGAAATGATAATGGTGTCATCCGAGTTCTTTATTGTAGAGAACTCATAATACATTGGCTTTCCGGCTTGGTCTAAAACCTCAACTTGAATTGGTGTATTTTCTTGTAACCTATCACGATTACCTTTTAGTCTTATCAATGACTTACCATCACCAAAGAATTCAGGAAACTCCACAATAGAAAAATACTCCGGAGACATATCCGAAGTATCCTCTATGAATACTCTTAAATTTTTGAGATTTTCTTTTGCTCTTCTTTTAAGTTCCAATGCCATTAATGGACTCCTGCCGTTTCTTATAAATATGATACTTTAGAGAACCCACGAACTTTATTAATATCAATTATTTGGTCGACCATATCTCTGGTCTTGTCAATATGTGATATTGTAATGATAAAGTCAAACTGCGTCTTTAAGTAATCAAATAATAAATATAAAGAATTAAAGTTATCCGTGTCAAGCGAACCAAACCCCTCATCGATTGCGATAAAGTTTGGCCGTGGTAGATTGGATACATTAATCAATGCCGTTCTGATTGCAATTGATGAGATGAACTTCTCCATACCACTTGTGAGTTCCAATGGCCAGAATTCATCATCACCATATGCAATGTATGAATTAATGTTTTTACCATCAGTATTCAACATAATTTGGAAATCTACAATTGGAGAAAGGATGTTGTTAATCTCAACTTCCAATCGTGGGAGGACATCTGAAATTAAATTGTATGGGATGCCATCACGTTTTACACATTTAAGATAATGTTCGTATCCATCAAATTTGATTTCCATATCTTGGAGTTTATCAATCATTCGATTTACACTATCAATAGTGTTTTCAGCTAATTTGATATCAGAATTAATATTCATAATATCATCAGTCACTCTATCAATGTCTTCACGAATTTGTTCTCGTGTGACTTTAAAAGATTTTATCTTTTCGTGTACTTTTGCATTATGGCTTACGGCTTGTTCTTGGTCTTTTGCTTTTTGGATTTTATCCTCAAGTGACTTGATTTCCAAATCCATATCCTTTACCAACGAAACACAATAGTCGTATGACTTACTTGCTGATAACCACTCCTTATCCAATGATGAATGTCTACTTGAAAGGTCTTCGTATTCTTTCAACTCTTTAGTTACATTCAACGTGTCACGTTCACTCATTACACTCAATCGTTCTGAAACAATTGATGTGTATGTTTTACCCAATCTATTAATTTCATCTTCAAGGGTTTGTGCTTGCTTTGCGAATGGTGTATTTTTATTCTGAATACAATGACTACAAGTATCATCAAATGTCAATGACCCAATACCATCCAAGTGTTTCTTTGCGTGAATTATTTCAGATTCCAATTTATCTAACTCAACACCAAACTCTTTGAACTTTCTATCTAATGAGTTGTATTGATTATTTTTTTCTTGGAGTTCTTTGATATTGTAATTTTCTAATTTAGATGTGATTGACTTTTGTTCAGTCTCCACATTGTGAACCTCAGCAAGATTTAGAGCACATTCACCATCTTGTAATTTACGTTCTTTTTGTAAAGATTGTAATTCAACTTCCAAATCAGATACATCTCCCAAATCTTCAACAGGTTTAAGACTACCCATCTCATATTCGATTTTGGTATTAACCACCTCACGTTTAGACTCTAACTCCACCTTCCTATCTTGTAAAGTGGTTAATGACCCTGTAATAGATGTTAAGGTATCTTCTGCTGCTGCAAGTTGTGTTGGTAGGTCTTGGTTCTTATAGTCCTTTAGAAGAGCTGATAGTTCTTTAATCTCCTCACTTGCGATTTGGTAGAGTCCTTCGAAGATATCCATATCCAAGAATTGTGCGAGCACTTCCTTTCTCTCCTTTTGTGATTTTTCAATGAACCCACTATTGTTTGATTGGGTTGACATTGCTGTAAGGATGAAATCATCATAAGTTCCAACATATTCTCTAATACTTGCGTTTGTCTCTCTACGTTGTTCACCATTAAGGGATTCTACTTGACCATCAACAATACGATAGAAGTTAGTGTCTACCTTTACAGTTCCTCGTTTAGGCGACTTCTTAGCTACCCTTTCGATGGTGTAATCAATTCCATTCAGTTCAAATGTAAATTTACAATCAAACGACATCTTTGAGTAGTTCATTACATCCTCAGCTTTTGAGGTTCTTGAACATTTATCAAAGATACAAAATGATAGAGCATCCCATAGGGTAGACTTCCCACTTGCGTTTGGTGCAAAGATTCCATATGCACCTTTCATCTGACTGAAGTCTATGACATTATTAGGACCATACGAGAACATATTTGAGAATTCAAATACCTTTGGTATCCAAGTGGAGTTTGTAATATTTTTGGGTGTTCCAAGTTTTGCGTTGATATCCTTGTTAATTGACTTAACAACTTCAAGTTGGTCTTCGGTAAGGTGTTCGGTGTCATTTAAAAACTCCTCAATCAGTTTATTCTGAAAAGCAGTATCACGGACATTCTGAAGAATAATCTTTTCGTGGTCACCACCATCTTTACGAGTAATAACTTTTTGTATTGTTAGCTCTTGAACCTTACGACCCTTCTTGAGTTCAGCAATAATCTTATTTAAGTCAGATGCTTTTGTATCTTTTACACGAACTCTCATTCGTGGTTTTTGTGGGATTGGCATACTTGAAACAATCTTGCCATCCTCAATATCCACCGTGACATACCCAAAGTCGTTTGGAATCATCACAAACTTGCTTTTACAAGTCTCAACATTCCAAACTAAAATTCCGTGTTCTGGATACTTTGCTTCTCCGTGATTCTGAACGATTAGTGACCCCGGATACTTGATAGTCTCTACACCTTGAACTTCGTTATTTGGTTTGTGGATATCACCAAGTAGAACCATATCATACCCATCGAAGTTTCCTACATTGATGTTTTTGTTCTCAATAGCAAATCCGTGTTCAGTCTCAATCTTATCAACTGGTCCGTGGAATAGACCAACCTTCACATCACCTTCAAAATCTCTAGCAGGTGGAAATCCAGGTGACTTGTCCCAAACTGATTGATGGACAAATGTAATACCACCAATATTCCAAGCACCAGTATCCTTTAGGTAAATCAATCTTGGGAGTTTCAATGCATTCACGATTGGAGTCAAAGCGTCTAATCGTGAGGTGTTATTTAGGTTTGCATCGTGGTTACCTGGAATGACAATAGTTGGGAGTAGGTCTGACAATCGAGTGAAAAACTCTTGAGTCAAATCTACCACTTCTGGTGACATATCCGTTTTTGCGTGAACAATATCGCCGGCAATAACGATGATGTCATTTTCCTCCATTGTGGACAAAATATACCCATAAAGGTGGGAAAAGACATCACGATACTCTGCGTGTCTTTTTAAGTTTCTAATGTGAACATCGGCGATGTGGTAAATCTTATTTACTTTGTCTACGCCTATATTAATCTTTTTCAGTTTCTTCATACTTTAAATAGTTGATACTCCATCAACGTGCGTAAGTCAAGCGTTGGTGTATCATATATCTTTTTGTTTATACGTTCGTAACCCATCTCTGAAGGGTCTTCATCACCCAAATCAACGAGATGTGTCTCAATTCCATACGACATAAACTTCTTCGCTAGCCCCAAAGCATTCTTTAGAGCATCCGAATCTAAACAAATATACAACTTTTTTACGGAATTTCCAATTATCTTTTTTTCTAATTCAGATTGGATTGATTTTCCAAATAATGGAACTGCGTTTCTTCTAATTGCGATTGCATCAAATGCGCCCTCACACAATATAATAGGAGTGTCCCAATTAACCAATAAATCAAACCCAACAATATCTTTGGATACCTTTGGGTTTTTGTGTTTAAACTTTGTATCATAAAACGACCTCCCTACAAAGAAGTTTAACTTACCTCGTTCATCATACGATGGTATAATAATTTTATCCCTATACTCACCTTCCTCACAATAACCAATATTGTATTTAACAATATCCTCAACACGAAGGCCTCTATTTAATAAATAGTTCAGAGCGTGTTTCCACTTGATTGAGTTGGATTTCTGATAAAGTGGTTTGAATTCTTTTGGAAGTTCAACTTGGTCGTTAGCTTGGTCGTTAGCTTGGTCGTAACTATAACGATTTACTCTACTGAAGATTGCATTATACTCATCCCAAGTCGACTTGGATACACGAAGTTTTTTGAATAATGATTTGATGGTTCTACCCTTCTCATCCGAAATCCAACAATGCCAAGGGTTGTTTCCTTTAGAATTAATTCGTATATTAATCTCTAACTTTGGTTTGTAATGGTCAACGAATGGTGAGTAGAACGCATAATTATCCCCACTTGTTTTCTTGGATTTTCCAAGAACGGACTCTAATAGTTCAAGTAGTCTTTCTTCCATAACTACTAATATACGAAATTATTTTGAGAAATCAAAGAAATCTTGGGAAGGTTTTTCATTTATCCACTCTTGGGGGATTTCTTTCTTTGCCCATTTGAATCCATTCTTATCACACCACATTGCGTAAGTGGTCTTTGAACCTTTATAGATTTTACCATTTGGTGACTGAAGAATGAATCTCAAATCCAATTCGGGATGTTGTTCTTTGATGAGTAGATGTTTCTTTCTATCTTCTGGCAAGAACCACCCCTTTGATTCAATGTAAATACCATTGGGTAATTTAAAATCAGGTTTGTAAGTATGATTAGTTGCGGGGACAATGTATGAAACTTCGTGTTGTTCATATTCCCCATCAATACCTTGAATCCGTAATTGTTCGTTGATTTTAGTTTCAAGGCCGGACTTATGTCCTTTTGATTTTTGGATGTGACTCCAATTCCCCTTTGCCATAACTTTTTAGTCTATATCAAATTTCACATTGATGGTTACATCAACATCATTTCTTTTCTTTAGAGGTGAACCTAACTTCGCAATCGCTAATAGTTCACCAAAGTCGTTGTATAATCCAACTTGAGTAACATATGGTCTAAATGCAGACCCAGTAACCATTGGTTTTAATCTTTCTTCATTGAGGTCTTCGTTTATTCTTAATGATGGGTTAGTAGATACGTTGTATTCGTTTCTACCAATCTCACATAAGATTGATACCTCTTCTACTTCCTTACTTGCCCTAAAGTCAACTTGGAATCCCCTATCTAAAGTGTAGTCCCAATTACCGTTACCCAAGAAGGTGTTTTGGTATTTAGGTCGTGGGTCTGATACTACAATCATACCTTGTTTGTAATATACATAACCAACATCGCTGGTCTGATATGCAGACCCAGATGTGTAGTGGTTATTTGATAGATTAAAAATATCAGTATCAGACAAAGTTCCTTTATACATTCTAATCTCATCAAAAGAACCAGTCGTACCAGTTACACCTAATTTATTAGACGCAATCAAGAAGTCATAGTAATTATTGATGTTAGCTTTAAATGTAGTTGTGTCGTTTGCGACTGAAGTACCATCAACAAATAAATCATATCTACTACCACTTTTTCTAATTGCGTAGTGATGCCAATTATTATCACCATATGAGTTTGATGATGTTAGATGTAGCGTACTTAAACCATCACTTGCTTTCCAATAAACTTTACCATTTACATATGATGAATTGTGATTGTATACCCCAAATTCAACAGGATATATTGGAGTTTTGTTTATTCTACGAGAGTCGGTTAACGTGGTGTACTCATACTGATTCTTATTGATAAGTGTGTTATATCCATCCGTTGTATACGATTGTGATGGTGGGAGTTTAGCCCACATAGATATAGACCAATCATCAGTCTTGTTTATATTTTTAAATTGTTCATTGTTGTAAACAATTATAGATGAAGATTCAAATGTACCAACACCATACCCACTTGAACTCACAAATCCAGTTGTATCAATTCCATGCTTAACAGTTAACCCCCGTGGGATAATTGTATTTTGAAATGTAGAATCATCAGTCGATTTTCTAAATCTCTTGTTGTGAGTTCCATCTTGGAATCCAAGATAAAATATATTTTGTTTTTTTATGATGTATGATGATGAAATTGCAGTGTCACGGAGGACACCAATTCCATATTCAAGTTCAGTATCTGTTAACCTAAAGTTGGAGTCACCCATAGATGAGTTATCTGCAATAACAACTGACCCTGGTTTGATACCATTACCAAATTTGTTTTGTGGAATTGAAAATATAGATGCAGTTGGGTGTAACAACCTACGCTCATATTTGTACAAAGATGAGTTTACACTCCTCCAAATAATCTTCTGTGGGATGGTGTTCAGTTCGGTAGTAGCGCCACCAATACTGCGTATGAGGTTAGAATCAAATACGTTTTCACCATCAACCGACTTGGATACTTCAGTTAGTAATCCATTTGGAGATATGCCACGAAGAATAGATATTTCAAACGAAGATGAATAATTTACATCAGTTACTTCATATCGTTTATAAGCTTTGAATGGTCTCCGTTGTATACCACCCTGAAATATCTTTTTGAATGTATCTGCCATTTGGGTTCATCTTTAGAAATCTAATTTAACCTTAATCAATACTTCGTTCGAGAACGATTTCAAGATAGGTTTAGACAATTTAGCAACGGCCAACAATTCGTTATCGTTATTGTATAAACCAACTGCCGTAATATATGTCTTTGGATTTCCAACAAATGTTGCTTGTTGCATTTGACCGTTAGACCCCGTAACATATGATGGGTTGTTAGAGAAATTGTATTCAGCATTCTTTGCTCTTACAAAGAAGAATGTTGATTTAACTTCTTCCTCATTTCTCGACTGGAAGCCATCAGATGCGTTTGCAGCAGCAGCTCCACTAATAGCCAAGAATAACCTTCTATGATTGTGTCTATCTTCACCACCGGCCAAAGATGCAGTTACCGAACTTGCACTTCTTTCAGTATCTAATGAAGCGGATGCGTCAAGTGCAGTTGCTGACATTACCAAGATACCTTGTTGTGGGAATACCGAACCATATACAACATCAGTTGAGTATACACCATTCAATAATGAACCAGATACGATATTGTATGAAGTTGCAGTTGAATCGCCGGTCTGGTTTACATCACCACTATCATCAATCAAACGAAGTGTTTCGCCAGCAGAACCAGAAAGAACTAACTCCCAGTTTCCTGGGTCAAGTTTATCTTTTAATCGTGCTCTATTGATTGTAACAGCATACACATCACGAGATGATACACCATTGAAGGAGAACACTCTTTGATTTGATGGAAGGAGAACTTGTTGTAATTGTGAATAGATTGCGTTTGATGGTGAATCTTCGTTTTGTCCGAAAGAACCACTTCCATCAGTATGACCATATGCTACTGAAAACTGAGCATTATTGGTTGATACTGTTGGGTCACCATTATAAATTTCGTAATAATACGATTTTTGTGTTGTAGACTGATATGAAGATGTCCAGAATGATGTTAACTCGGCTGAGTTGTTTGACCACATACCACGGGTTACTCTTTCAGTACCACCTTCGACAACATCTTCAATTGTAAATGCTGTATATACTTTACCACTACCATAATCATATGCACCAGCAGGAACGATAGGAGTTGCATCATTAGCGATATCGGATGCTTGTAATTGTGCAATTGTCGATGGGGATGCTACAGGAACAAGGTTACTTGGTAAAGACCCCAAAATCGAGCCAGCAGAAGCATTGCTAGACCCACCCGGAGTATTACCATTACCGAATCCACCACCACCGGTGCCACCACCACCACCGAATGGGTTAAAAATTGGAGCTACTGCCATAATCTATTCCTTTAATTTAGGTTGCGACTGTTACAACAGATGCAACGGTATCAGTTAAGTAATTCACGGTCACATCAACTTCGGTTCTACCACCCGTTTCGTTACCGATAATAATAATTCGTGTAGTCAAGTTAGCACGGGATGGTAATGTCTTCGTATTGAATGTAAATTGATTCTTACCAACAACGGCCTGTGATTGACTTGATGCGTATGAGGATACATTTACAATAGGGTTAACATTACCAGGAACACCAGGATTACCTGAAATGCTACCGGCATCTGCATTCAATAGAATTGCAGTGTACCCCAAAGTACCATTACCACCATTTCGTGTCTGAACATTGATGGTAGCGGATTGGCCGCTCTCATTCAGATTCAAAGAAGTTACAGACGCTTGAATATAAGGCAGTCGTGTAGTGTTCTTTGGAAGTGTTAATAGTTTGTATTTCATTGAATAGTTTTCATCGGTGATTGCTTCCAATACCGGCATATTTTCAATGATAATACCATAGTAGTCAGTACCAAGTGGGTGTGCTGAATTCCAAAGTTCATAATCCACCTCATCATCTGCTAATGCAAATTGAGTGATTTGAAACTTGTCACGACCCTGCGCCAATAACTCTCTACCCTTTTTGGTAAGAATGGCGTCTACTGTTACTGATGAATTATCTAAAAATCCCATAGTGCTTTCCTCTTTTATGTATATAAATATGGTTTTTTAATAAATTAAGTTGCTGTAATTATTCTTACATCTAAATCTTCTGTACCTTTACCGAAAGAAAACTGATGACTTACATCAAATACATCCGGCGATGTGTACACAATTTGACCAGTTGACCTCTTCACAAGGAAAACTGTTCTGATAATAAGTGGTGTTGGTGAACTCAAAGAAGCACCCAATGTGTTATATATCGAACTAACCGTAATTGTGTTAGTATTATACGATAACAACCCACTTAATACATTGTTTCCGTTTATATTCAATACATATGTGGAATTTGGAATTTGAACCAATGAACTCCAACTATATGTTCCGTTGGAAAGTGAATTATAGAAATTAGAGTCCCCAAAGAATACACCACCTTTGTACAATATGTTTGGTGGGAATGGTGAAGAGTCCCTTGGTGGTAATATAGAATTAACTTTAGGCCTTCCTTGACTTTTTATAATAATCGATGGTTCTCTTAATCGTGATTCCAAATCAACATTTGATTTAGGTCTACGCTTCTTTCTCTCGCTAATATCAACTGATACAAGTGAACCCAAATCCATAACCTTTGGTTTTTTACCACCAACTGGCTTTTCAACACCAACACTTATACCACCACCACCTTCGGTATTCTTTGTTGAGAACACGAGTTTGTTCGAGTCAACAAATGTGACTTCAATAACAGGACCACCATCCGGAGTGTCAGGTGAGTCGGTTGTGATTGAATCTGAACTAATTCTACATCCATTATATTTAAGATTCTCTAAAGATAATCCTTGGTAGTCAGACCCCCTTGATGGGATGTATGATGCTGAACTTGGTAAGTTCTTACTTGCTGATATATCCGAGGTAAAAAATAGTGTTGTGATTTGTCCACCATTTTGTGAAGGTCTTGCGAGTGTAATCACACTACCCGTTGGAGAGTAGTCCCAATATCCATTAGTAGTATCAAAGTAATCACCAGAAGAACTTAACTTTGGAATGATGTACTTGTAAGTGGATGGTGTATAATTGTATAAGTCGATAACACCATCCGACAAATAATTCTTTCTATAAGACCCAGAGGTAAATCCATAATCGTGTTTTGTTCCCGTTATGGTTATGTTACTAATTTGTAGAGCACCATCCCAAAAATGTTTAGTGTAAGAAATGTTAGAAGGTCTACGGAATTTATTACGTTCTAACGCAGATGGTTCAATTAAGATACCACGATGCCAATCAACACGAGCTGGTAGGGTTTGCCTAATCTGGTCAAAGATAGACATATCATATCTTGATAACATTGACAAAATCAAATTGATTGCGGTACGGCCTGTATATTTTTGGAAGTAGTTTTTTAATTTATACTTCAACAATGGGTAATCCTCATTGTATCTCTTATCAGGGTCACCAACCCAATCATCAGCTTCGAAATATCCCTCTGAATTGTATATGTCGTTGTTTACGGTATCCGTGGTTGAAAAATATGTACCTAATAGATTTGAGTCATTTGGTGCGTAGTCATACTCACTAACTTCAACATTCTTATTAGGATTCAACATACCACCCAATGACGCAGATTCAACACGAATCTTATTATTCATTAAGTTCAATGCACCAACCGAAGGGATTGTTTGCCACATAGTATCTACTTCACCAACCAAATCACCTTGAGCCATATTAGTAATAGACGCTGATAATGTTAGTCCAGTTTCAGTCGTTGTGATTTCTTGATTAGGGTGAATTGAATTAATGAAAGTTAGATTTGTCGAAAACGAACTATCTGGAAAAATACGGAATGGTAACTTATCAAATGCGGTTTCCAATTCTAAATCCGTGGTATTATCATCAATGAAATATGCCTCACGATTCTTTGCGTGTTCTTGGACAATTTCATTAGACATAATATCACGATAGTATCTAATTTCTTGAATACTTGCGGTTTCGTAGTTATAGATATTTAAATCAGTAGTAGGACCAGGAACTTGTAGAGTTCCGGTGTTAGTTGACCACACATCATTATATGTTCCGTTTTCAGAACCAGTAATCAAACGTGTAGCAAAGATTTCACCAAAGTCATCAACCATACCCATTTGTAAACTGTTACCACTACCTGATGTCATTACAAATACACCATCTCTTCTAAACTTATAAGCGAAATAAGATGATGACATAAAGGTTGTACCATTAATAGCACTACGAACTCTTGCGGTTTCGTAAGTCGTATTATAATCCCAAAAATAATCAATATAATCAGAACCACTTGTTAATCGGAATATGTGGTAATGTGCTTTAGGCATTTTACCAATAATTTCAATTGTACTTGGTCTATCTGAATTAATATCATCCCACGGAGTTTCGATGTAACGAGATGGAGATGCTTGTAGTTTGTATACAAATCTATCGTGTTCAAATACATTCTTGCGGGTAGAGATGGCAGGGCCACCCCACTCACGGATTTGTAAGAATGCCTGTGGTATTCCGTATGCTGCAAGTAATGCTTTGATTGACCTTGCAGTACCTTTGGTCTTGTACAAGTATGGGATGTGATTTACAATCCTTCTCCAAACCTCTTTTGTGATGAAGTCACGGGATTTAGATTGTAATAATCCGGTTTGCGCAAGAGACCCACTTGAATCAGTACCCAGTACATAGTTCCAAAGATTTGAATCGGAGTATCCATTTGATAATTTCCAACCAAATGTCTTAGCGACATCATTAAGTAGCTCAGAAGACATACCATCTTCGGGATGTTCTTCACGTTGATTGATACTTGTGAGAGCTTTTATATATCCCCATTGAATGTCAAAATGTTGACCAACCATATCTACAAATGTAATATACTCCGAGTTACTTTCATCATCTCGTAGGTGAATCGGAATCATCTTATTTAAGGTTGCTTGATTTTGAGAGTCATACAAAGACGCAGATGCGTATACACCACTATACCACGTTTGTGCTTGAGAAGAACTATACGGGTGTAGAATGTGTGGGAATGTTGCTGACTTTGGATATGGTTCTATTGTGTATGCTGAAGAAGACCAATGTGTATAGTTTCTTGCGTTGATATCATAGTATAACCATTTTTCAAAATCATCAAAACCACCAACTACCCTATCTCTACGAACTATCGATTGTGATATATTTGTCAGTGCTTCAGACCCACTAATAGACTCCAATGTATCGATTCTATTGTTGTAGGTTTCTATTTGTCTTACTTTATAAACAAAGTTGTCAACACGTTCGGTTGCTGATGAGAAATGTATATAGTTTTGAAAATCGGAATAATCTATGTTTAGTTTTAGGTTTCCAAGTGAACTACTAAAGTAATGAGAAACGATTTGTTGTGATGTTTGTGAGTTTGTATCTAACAAACTATCCCAAGTTTTAAATTCAGTACCCTCACCACCCCGTACAACATCCATTTCAACATTAAAGTTTGGTTGTGAGAATGGGGTGTAATTCTTTACTGGAATCGCAGGGAATGCAATTACCTTTTCAATAAATGAGTTTGAGATACGACCATAGATTGAAGTCGGAGCATTGATACTAATTTCATCACCCAACTCATCGTACAACTTAACAATAACCTCATCGTATGAAGTTAATGTGTCATCATAGTAGTCGTATGTGATTGCTAAGTTTTGGTTTACAAGATTAACTCGTTTATTTGTATCAAACTCATTTATAAATGCAGTTCCTAATTCACCATAACCTTCCCTATAAGTGACAGTGTTTAGGTTTGTGGTTGTGCCAGGTGAAACTCTATAAATTGGCGGTTGAAGTGGGTTGTTCCATTCAGTACCACCAAGTAGTCGGAGTTTACCATCAGCCGTTTCTTGTAATTGAAAGTACCTCGTTCTTAATGTTAACTGACCGGCTTGTGAAGTAGATTGACCAATGGCTGGGTTGTAGACCTCTACCCATTCGGTCCACTCACCAATGGTCAATGCGCTTGGACTCAATGGTAATAATACCGTAGATACACCACCAAGGTTTCCAGTAGGATATGATATTTCTTCAACCGACCTACCAACTCGTGGCCCATTGAATTTAATATTTACAATATCATACAACCTATTTCCACCAAAGTTGAGAACAAAGTCTTTTTTAGTATTTGGTGAATTAAATGTATTAAATCCATCTAAATTATAAATGTCATATAACAATCCAAATTTACCAGGAGATGAAATCGCAGGACTTGGTTGTGATGGTGTATTGTTTATGGTGTTATCAATACTCACGGAATTCAATGAGACTTCTTCGGCAGATGATGCGTTGATAGATGTACCCAATACTTGACCGGTAGTTTTTGATATATTTTGAGGTGGAGTTCGGTTGATATTTACCTTTACCTCTTTTCTATTAGAAGAGATTTCAGTAACTCTAATATCAGAGTATCCAGCTGGATTACCAACATATTTGTGTAAGAAGTTATAGCAAATGCTATATACACCTTGGTTAATCCCAGCAGTTCGTAAATCTAATTCAGGTTTAACAAAGATTGTATTTGGATTTTCTTTATAAGTTAAAGTTTGGTCGTGAAGTGAGGATAGTAATGATTCATCTGCGTAGATGTGTTTTTCTATTACAGGCTGAACTTCACCATTACCACCACCGAAATTTCCTTTTAGGTCGCCGGTTTTTAACTGAACATCATCGAGTTTGGCAATAAGGTTTTTGTCGGAGTCCTTAATAGTATCACCGAATACAGGAGTAAATCCCAATACCTCATTTTTATTTTTAAATCTATCTAACGACATATACTAACCTTATATTCCAGCTATACTTCCAGCAGAACCACCACCCGATGTGGTTGTAGTACCACCTGATGTTGTTGTAGTGCCACCCGATGTTGATGAACCACCATATGTTTGATAATTCAATGGTGTAAAGATTCGTGTCTTTGGTTTAAATTCCACAACTGGAATATTTTGAAATTCAAGTTCTTCGATAAAGATGTCAACTTGTTTGTTAAAACTTTCTTTCTCAAACTTATCTACAACAGTTCCATTAGCACCAAATTCAACAGTACCATATTCTTGTAGTGGGAATCCATTCTCATCTACTTCTATTTCGTAGGAGACAATCTGACCTCTACCATTTCGTTTTACAATTCGCTCTTGTATCATCTAACCACCTTAAAGTAGAAATTATCATCGAAGTATTTAGTTGTTCCATTTTGGTCAACTCTAAATACAAACTTATAGAATCGTTCAGGTTGTAATCCGTTAAACCAAAAGTTAAAATAGTTACCCTCGGAGTCACAACTTACTTTAGTATAATTAGTATCAAACGGGATAATTACTTGCTCCGTTTCAGCGTCAACTACCGAGTAATATGAGGTAGTTGGTAAATAGTTCACTATCGTGTAACCCGATGATGTGGAGAATGTTCTTGCTGGGAATCTATCTCTACCATAAACTCTAACTTTAGCTTTAGATGTTTCTTTGTATTCGGTAGATAAATTCTTAACATATACAATCATATCATCAGAACTTAATGCGTTAAGTGAGCCTGTCACAAACGATGAATCATCCCATCTAACCTCAAGAGTGGGTGGGTAAATTGTATTGGTGTCTGAAGAGAAGAACTTAATTGAACCTAATTTACGAGTTGATGATTCATCACCATTTGTCTTCTTAATGATTAGACCATTATTTGTACGAGTACCATCTAACCACTCGTTTACATAGTCAGTAACTTCAACATTTAGATTATCGGTGTATTTGGTAAATGATTGTTTGTAATGTACACCACTACCAAACGATGCGGTATACCAAGTACCACCACCTTGATTAGTTACCCACCGTGCTTCATAGTAGATGTCAGTATATTCTGCGCCCGTTGGGATTAAAGTAGCATCGGTAGTAACGGTCAAGTTATCAATTGAACCTGTAAACTCACCACTACCACTACCAAAAACAGCCCATCTTAAATAATGGGTTCCAGTTTGTTGTGAGTTAAAGTAGTATGTGTTAAATCCACTTGAGGTTATAGAAGTACGTTCTACCAAGAACTTACCATCTGGCTCCATAACATCAAATGAAATTTCATCATAGTGACCAACACTTGCAGTAAAACTTGCAGTATATCCAAGACCTTCAATTACCGACAAACTTCTATTTAATGTAGCGCCACTAAAGTTTGATGAAGACATTACAAGAACATTACCAATCACACTTGCTGTGGTGGACTCACCATCACGACCCGTAATCAATTCATTTAGTACATACGTTGATGGTAGTGGTCCATCAATGTTGTATTCATCTTGAACAAGAGAGCCAGAAGTTACTTCTTTGTTTACATAAAAATTATCAAATCTGCCAGCAACACCATCACTACCATCAGTATCAAAATAAGTCCATTGTAATTTGTGTATACCTGTTGAGTTTGGGGAAACTTGTATTGATTGAGTTACGCTCTCTATGATATTATTCGCATATACATATCCATCTTGGGTACTTCCATTTCCACTACCATCCGGTTCGTATACTCTAAAATCTACACCATTAAGGCTACCAATGTTCATTTCGAAATAAATATTGTAGGTAGTACCGAACTGCATATACGCATCGAGGTTTACAGTTCCACCACCAAAGTATGATGCTGAAAATTGTAGAGCCCCATCGACTACATTGATAGATGGTGATGTACCATCTGACCCAACAATTGATTGTGTTAGGGATAGGTCACCAGCCGAAGCCAAGAAATCATAATAAACATCAAGACCTGGCAGTTGAGCAGGAGTTGCTGCTTTACCAACTGTTGAATTTTCAACATCCCAAATAGACCCACTTGCCTTGTAAACCCAACTTGAATCAACTTCGATGTGAGGTGTATCTGATTCAGAACCGAATCCCTCTTGCCACGATTCTTTAACGGGATAAACATACAAGTCGTAGTCGGATGCGATTCCTCTACTTTCGACATTTTCCAATCTCAATCGGTATTGTGGTGATGTGATTTCACCATTAACAATAGAAGATGAAATGTTAGTTAGGTCAAATTGAACCAATGCTCTACTATTGCCTAATAGGGTTTTGTTGTTAGTATCGTAAAACTTACCAACTTCAAGAATTTCATCCTTACCAGTATTTTGATTCTTACGATGAGAATCTTCATAGATTGTGGTGTCTTTATTTGGATATATTCTGTAAATCATTTTCTACCTCTTAAAATAATGTTATCACCTTGCCTCTAATGTCAGCGTCTGGATATTTCAATTCAAAAATAGATGGGTCTTTTGGTGGGTAGATAATACCATTCTTCGTTGCGTCCTTCATATCATAGAAGTTGTTTGAATAGTTTCCTTCTACTTTACAATTAACTTGAAGACCCCCGACCCCATCTTTATCAGGTCTAACAACACTTTGTACACCATCAACACTATCTAATAAAACATACACATCGGTCAGTACGATTGGTCTTCCAATTTGCATTCTATCAATGTGGAAGTATTCTTTTAATTTATTAATACATTTTAAAAGAACCTCGTTTGAGTTGTAGTTTGGAAGTACAATGATTTCAAAGTCGATACCAAAGTTTACAACATATGCATTCTTAATATTCACAGCATCAGTCAAGATACGATAGTAAGACAAATAGTTTTGTAAGTTTTGTTTAGTAGCAGCATTCAAGTTCTTCAACTTCTTATTGGCGTCATATCCCAATGTATAGAAGTTGATTGCTAATTGGTTTGCGATAGGATTGTTACCATCATCCAACTTGGTGTTGATTTGCCAATCGGGAGCAACAAACGCTTTAGCAACCGAACCAAATTGTGGTGGCATTGCGTATGCTCTTAACAAGTAATCCTCGGCCGTCACCGAACGATGTTGTGCTCTAATGTATGCGGCTGCGTTGTTACGGACTTCTTCAAGTTCTTCTTCGTACTTACCACCACCGGCAGATGCTTCATTGGTTACGGCAACTGAATTTTTAATCACATTATAAACATCAGACACTAACCCAATTGATTCGTTTTCAAGTACGCGTTCTACAATTGTAGTTAGGTCTGAAGATGGTACATTATCATCTACACCATTACCCACTCTATAAGTTACGGTAAGTGTTGTGTTTGAAGGAGCCACTCCATATGTTTTAGCATACATAAAGTTTGATGGGTCAATACCTTGGTCAAGGTCACCCGTTGATGGGTATAACGCAGAACCTACATTGTCTGGGTTTGGTAGAATCTCTTCATCAGCGTTCGATGAGATGCCAGCACCAAATTGAATATCAAGTGCACCTTCATCGGTTACACGAGTCACGAATCGTTTTGGAACACGGTTTAGTTTTAATAATGCCGGAGTTTCAGTTGCATATGATGACATTGCTAATGAATAATCGGTTGTGTTTGGTACTTCTTCAAAAACAGTGTCTTGTCCAAGGTATTCTACTTTTGTCCACTCATCATCATCATCATCAGTAATTTTGATTACATCGATGAGGCCGTCATCTTCGAGTCTGATTTTATCATAAATCTTTGGAGAACCAAAATTAAAAGTTCTTGTTTTTTCAGTACCACTAACTGCCTTTACCAATTTCTTAACAAGGTAATATACCGGCTCATTTGTAGATTCATCGGTTTGATAAACTGAAACTTCAGTTGGGTCAAATGAAGATGAGAACGCAAATCTAACTTTACTGATTGTTGAGAATGTAACATTTGTATTTGATGTAGAACTTACAATCATACCTTCTTTTAGTGTTAATGCGTAATCCCAATTTGGTTTTACATTATCACCACTACCTACGGCTGGTAGTAATTGATATACAGTTAAGATTGTAGTAGCGGGAACATTTAACTTTGGAGAATATCCAAATGTTTGTGCTATATTAAACACATTTGATTTTTCCTGAGCTTGTTCAAGAATTGATTCTCTTAACTGAACATCCGTGTAATATGAAAGAACATCACCAACATATGATGCCATTTCCATAAACATCATACCAGGAGATGCCTCGTTGAAGTCGTTATAAGTTTGTGGGAAGTAATTTTTAGAAAAATCAATAAGATTCTTACGGATATCTCCAAAGTCCTTACCAATTAAACTTACATCTTTTTTAATTTTATCAGCCATTTATATACCTCAAAGAATTGATACACTACCCTGATTGGTTACGAGTATTGTTATATTTTCGTTTGCACCATTTTCTGTAATTTTGAACTTCATTGATATTGAGACCCTATTATAATCCTCTTCAACATTAATAAGTATGTTGTCAATGATAATGTAGGGTAGCCAATATTTTATATCCGCACGTAGAGATGAATCCAATGCATCACCAAGGTCTGGGGTCATTTGTTCAAATAGTAACGAGTAGACATCTGTTCCAAAATCAGGTTGAAACGGCCGTTCACCCTTTTGGGTTAATATTAAATTTTTTAGATTTGATATTGACTGTTCTTCAGTAGTGTATGAAGATTTAAAAATAGGAGTACCCCCCATTGGTAACATAACACCAATAGCAGTATTCTTCTTTAAGTCAAGAGGATTTATTTTATATTCAGGCCGGTTTCTTGCCATTATTTACCCTTCTTCTTGTCAATAGCTTTCATTAGTTGAGAATAATCTCGTGTAACTGCGTTTACAACTGCTTGCCCAGCTTCAGTTTGTTGAAGTTGTTGTGCTGATACTTGACCACCCTCTGCTGTTTGGAATGTTGCGTTTTGAGTATTAACTCCACCACCCCATGCTTGTGCTTGCGATGCATTAAACACACCACCTTGGCCATTGATACTTCTCCACTCACCACCTTGTGCGGTTTCGTTCAACATATCATTTAACAGTGACTTGTTGGTGAATGTTTGTTTGGTTTGTTGTGTAGTCTCAAAGATATGTTCTACATCAAGCGGGTCCGTTTCAACAACCATTGGTTGTGATTGTTTCATCTCTTTAAGGATAGATTCACGAATTGACTTTTCACTTTTAGCCACTTCCTTCTTCACTTCTTCCTTAATAATAAGTTGAATTGCTTTAATTAGTTTCTTTGTATCCATAGTAATAAATATAATTTATATATAATTATTGTTTCATTGTTTGTAATTGAGTTTTTACCCGAGTTATCGTAGATAATAGTTGAGGCCCACCAGCCGTTAGTGATGCGACTGGCCCACCAAGGTTGGCAGCAGCAGTTAGTTGTGGTGCTAATTGTAATAGTGCATCGGTGATTGCTTCCAACTGACTAAATATCGTGTCCATATCAGCTTTCCAACCTTTAGTAGAAATATTAACTGATTTCTTACCACTAATAAGAACTGAATCTTTCTTTGAGTTTATAATAACTCGTTCGGAGTTGATTACGATTTGTGGTTTTTCATATGAACTTACAGACACCACACCAAGACTGAACTTTTGAGATGGTTGAATTTTTATAGTTTGTTTAGAACCCAACCAAATAGATGAGTCATCTTTATTGATATCTTCTATAACAAATTTATTATAACCATTTGAAAGGCCAGCGCCGTTTCTAATAATAGTTATCGGAGATTCTGGTGTAGTTGAAGACCACGATGGTTTATTTGTTGAATCAGCGTTATCTGGTGTATATCCAAATCTTATTGAATTACCAAATCTACCTTCGTGAATGACATCTCCGGCAAATGGTTGTAATTGAGATAAATCAGATACTTCTACGAACTCTTTGTTCTTCTCATCGGTTGATGATGCGTTGTTTGTGTTAGATACACCAGCACCTGCAAACCCATATGAACCTCCAACAATAAGTCCTTGTAATAAAGTCGAGTTCTTAATTATGTTATTGTTAACATTACCTTGAAGGGCAAGTGGTGACATATAGTAGAATACCGTTTTACCCGAACCTAATCCTGATATAAAATCAGATGGTCCTTTAAACACTACCACCTGTTCACCAACAACAGGAAGTTGTTTTAAGTTTTGGCTTAATGGTTTTGCGTATATACGTTGGCTGTTTATTGCGCCAGTCTTTAATAATGCCTGTATTGAATATGGTCCGTATTTAGCATCATCTTTTAAATACACTTCAACTACTTGTGCGAATTTCATTCAGCATCTCCATCTTCTTTAGGTAGGTCTTTTTCAACCTCATCAATTGCGTCCATAAGTTGTTTCTTTTCTTCTTCTGAAAGTAAGAAACCACCCGATTCAGCTGATGTGTTGTCCTTCATCATTCGTTGAACGATTGCCGCAAGTTTGATTAGAGCATCATCGTTCCTAACGGAGATGTCAAGGTATTCCTTAATCAAAGGAACTACAACTGCAGCATCGTTCAAGTTCTTGACCATTGGTTCAAGTTGAGCAATGAGTAGTTTTATTTGTCGGTCTTTCTTTTTCTGATTGCTGTATACATCTGACATTAAATCAGCAAAAGATTTACCTTTAAAGATTTCATCATCTTTAGTCATTGAATTCCTCCACTCGGTGAGTTATTGGCAATATACCTTCTTTCATATAATCAATATATAATTCACCATAGATTGATTTCATTCGACCAACTACTTTGGTTATATATTGAGTTTGAACGCCAGTTCTCTCTCTAATAAGTATGTAAAGTGCCTTTTTGTTATAAGAATATAAATTGTCTCGTGTTCTGAATAGTTCAGTTAAAGAGTCAGCAATTTTTCTATCTCTATCTTTTAAGAATAAAGTGAATACATTGTAGTCCATATAACGAACATAGTAATCCATAAAGTCTTTGAGAGCATCCATTTGCTGCTTGTCGTAAACTTCATTAACGACATTACGATTGGTATCAATTACTTCAATACCATCACGAGCTTTCATTCTGGCATAGTTAGCATTGTTTTCGTTAAACAAATAGTTTCTTGCAATTACCGTGAAGTATGAAAATGCTCTACCATTGTCTCCATTAAATTTGTGAATCTTTTCATTTAAGAATGCAACCACATTCATCTTAACATCCTCATATGGGACATCGAAGTAATATGTCTTGTAGGTGTGGATTACATTCTCTGCTAGTTTATCAAATGGGTAGTGAATAAATCTATTGTAGATTTTGTTCTTCATTCGTTGGTCATCGCAATTGTTATATGCGTTGATAGCAATCTCTGTAATTTGTGTGAAATACCTTTTACTCTTTCTCTTCCGACCCATAGTATTGTTCTAATTCAGAGATTATTTCATATAAATTTTTAAAGATAAATCCAGTTTCATCATCGGCTTCAAACGAACCTAATTTATCAATGTCTTTCATCTTTGCCATTGAAGAGTCAATCTTCTCTGCAACATCAGCGATTACTACCTCTTGTTCCTCAATTGCGTCTTCTAATGCTTCATTCTTACGAAGGAGATTGTATGTCGTATATCCTAATAATAAGGTTGAGACTGATAATATGACTATAATTAATACCATAATTAATCTTGTACAATATCTTTAAATGCATCGAATACACTTGTCGTATTGGTGTTCGAGTTTGTAAATGCTTCAGCCAAGTTACCCTTTTTAGGTCTACCGGTTGTTTTAGTACGAGTAGATTTAACTGGATTCATTTCAGATTCCCATCTCTTATTTTCGTATATAGCAGCCATCTGGTCAGCCGTATGCATTATGAATGGGATTGAAGTGGATAGTCTATCATCGTTATTATACTTGATATAATATTCTTTGTTATTCTCATCATATAACCCATCAGTCAATCTCATACCAATCATTTCCTCTTCAGTATACTTGATACCAAAGTGTTGAAGATTGTACATAGTTCGGTCATTAAGATTCATCCAATGAATATTTGAATTAGTCTTATAGATTTTACCCTGATTCTTAACATGCCACTCCGAATCATTCTTTACATAATAATCCAACTCAGGAGTACCTAGCTTACCAAGGTCGTGGTGAAGTGCTACGAAGATAAGTGTTTCTCTATCGAACTCTTCCATAATCATACCGAGGTCTTGCCATAAGTCATACACCTTTAAAGCGTTACGAGTTACACGAAGAACGTGGTCAATGTATCCACCTGGAAAAGCATTGTGGTAATGTTCTACCGAAGATGCTGGTGTGTAAATCATACGTTCCTCAAAGTGGTCGTACATTTTATTGAGTGCTTCCAATCGGTCACCCTCAAATGTTTTGTTGATTAGTTTACGAAACTTATCGTAGTTTTCTACGAGCTCTTCCGCTGTAAAGAAGTCTAACATATTTTAAATTATTTTATCGATTATACCACACTCAAGTGCTTTCTCTGCGGACATAAAGTAGTCGGATGATGAGATACCTTCCCAATACTCTTTATCCATATTTGAATTATCAGCCATTAATTGATTACACTCGTGTTCTAATTCTTCTGAAAACTTTGCATTAGATTTAACATCACTCAACTTGCCTACTACAATGGTAGATAATTGATGTACCATAATCTTTGAGTGTTTTGATGCAGCACGAACGCCAGTTCCACAAGTCAATAACAATGCAGCAGCAGACATTGCTGAACCTCTAACAATGATGTTAAATGTAATACCTTGGTCTTTTTGTGATTGGATGTAGTCAATAAGAGCAAGAGTCTCAATAACATCACCTCCGGGTGAATTTAATAAAATATTGATTGTAGAGAGTTCACCATTAATCTTTTTTAGTAGTCTAACTTTAGATACGATATCAAAGGTTAACCCACTCGTAATCTCATCTTGGATGAGGATTACGTTATCGGTAGTATCAATACCATAATCAAACTCACGATAGTAAGTACGTTGTAAATCACGTTCATCGTTTGAGTCATACCCTACTCTTAAATCGCCAGCACCCGTTGTTGTGCTTCCGTATAGTTCATCCATTGTTTATAACTTGTTTATTTGTATACAATATACAAAAAATAATCCAATAATCCAAATTTATCTTTTATTACTACGTTGGGTAGCCATATAGGTGTGCTTATGTTTAGCTGGTTTCTTTTTTACTTCACCATATAAATCACGAGCCTCTTCATCGGTTGGGACAAACTCTACTTCTTCTTTTTCTTTTTTAATTGCTTTTGGGCTTTCTTTACTCTCTTCTTGTAGAGTTTCGTTTCTTTCTTCTCCCACTTCATTTGTAGGTATTGATACTGCACCCCCATCCGCTGCATCAGAGGGAATAATAATTTCGCTGTTATTATCGATAGCACCATTACTATCAATAGAATCATTAGTTCTTTCATCTTCTTTATTTGTTAATTTATTTAATGCGATTACCATTGAAATTGCTAAAGGGTCAAACACAAATACAATTAAAAGTGTAAACCAGTTTACAATTACATTCATTGGTTTGCCTGTAATTTGAGACATATATCTCAATGGACCAACCTCTGCGGCAACTTCATTATTGGATTCCAAATCTAATATTTGTAAATCGAGTGAGGTAATGGAATCCGTAGATACCTCAATCTTTTTAGCGACACTTTCACGAGAAGTTATTGCTGACTCTAATTGTTTCTCTAATGCCTTCCGTTGTGATGAAGAAGTTGTCGTGATGATTTGACCAGTTTCCCTATCACGATACTGAACTTGGTTATTTGATAAACCATTTCGTAATTCAGTAATAGATTCGGACAGCTCCTTCTTCTCTATATTCAAGTAGTCCAATTGTTCTTGGAATCTACCTTTCTTTAATTCAATCACTTGAACTTGTTTATCCATAACACTTAATTGGTCAGCAGTAGTTTGGTATGCTGATGTTAAGAATCCATAGATACCAGCTGATGTTATAACCATTAACACTCCGACTGCAAGAGTTAAGTACCACTTCATCCAACCAGCCTTGTCCCAATGGTTATGTAAGTAAGATGCTAGTATAAGTTTAGAGAACTCCAATGCGCCTGCCATAATAATAACTTCGGTTCTAGCGCCAGCAAAAAGAGAACTCAATCCATATACGGAATAATATGCAGCAGACCCCGCTAATGCGAAGGTACTTACTATCATCAACAAGATGAAACCATTTCCCTTGTTAAAAAATTTTCTCATATTTCTTTCCAAAATTAGTTTTATTAACTTTAAGACTTGTACTTATTATCAACTTCGTTTTCGCTAAGCAGCTCAAGCCTTTTAAGTTAACCTGATAAGGATAAATATCAGGAAAATAATAATAACTTAATATTATCAAGCTTTCCCCATACTATGCCCCTTTCAGAGTGTACCAAAATTAGAGATGTAGTTTAATACAGTTAACTCTTTCATCTTAGCCTCGACCTCAATATCAAGGGAATGACCATATGTGTTAATTTCAGAATAGATGTAATCAGAGTGTGCTTGTGCTTTAACACCCTCTTCTTCTAATTGTCGTGACTCCGAATAATGAACGAGTGGTTTGTAGTCACCCCAAGTCGATATAGCCAACTCAAGTGCTTCTTGTTCAGACAACCCACCAGTATTGAACTTATGGTGGTGGTAGTCAAATGTAATCGGAATACCAATGTGTTCGTGTAGATACATTAGGTCTTTGACTGAATACATACTTGCTTTGTCATCGTTCTCAACAACCAATCGAGATTGAACTGACTCTGGTAGTCGTTTGAAGTTCTTGATAAATCTATCCATAGCAGATTTCTTATCACCATACACACCATTACAATGGATGTTAATTGGATTCTGATAACTTCTCTCTAACCCCATAAGGTCAAAATGTTCTCCGTGTATTGAAAGGTCTCTAATAGTATTGTCTACAACTCTATCATTGGGTGACACTAATACGTTGAATGGGCCAGGATGTGATGTGATACGTTGACCATAAGACTTGGCGAGAGTACCAGCACCCTTAAGTACATTACTAAACTTATCAAAGTCAGGCATATCCGACAACTGAAACTCACTAGCCCACGGAACTAAATCAGAGGACATACGGAACAATCTAAATCCGTTGGTATGATTCCACTTAATAATCTTTACAAGGTCTCTTGCGTTCTCTAAAGCAAGTTCTGATGACCTATCGATACCTTCTTTAAGGAATGTCTTCTTAATCATACTACGATTGGTAGTAATCTTGTCTTTACGAAGGGTCATATTGATACAGCAATATCCGAGGTTTGTCATATGTTTCTTATTTACTATGTAAATGTAATAAAAAAAGGGGACTTATACAAGCCCCCTATGTTAAATTTATGTTAATTCTTCAAAGTCTATTGAAGGTATTTCTTCACAAAACCAATAGTATCCATCTCGTTTCAGAACAGTATCGGCGTCAAGATGTTCCTTCCATACATCAATTATCGGATTATGGTCAACTCGAATCTTCTTGACCACGATGAACAACTTATCATTAAACGTAACTTTTTCTGCTCTGAAGAATCTAAACATATTATTTAACTTTTACATCAATCTTCTTAGCCTTTCGGTCTTCGTATTTAGGAATAGTGATAGTGAGGATACCATCTTTAGCCGTAGCGGATGTTTGATTGATGTCAAACGCATCGTGGATTTTGTATCTCTTATGAAACTTACGATGTTCCTTTTCAGCTTTCACTTCCAACAATCGGTCTTCTACTGAAACCTCAATATCTTTGTTAGATAAACCTGGAACCTCAAACTCCATAGTCAATACATCATCCTTTAAATACGCTGATGAATCCGAAACACGATGGTTATCCCAACCACCGGAGACCATATCGGAAATCATAGTGTGAAATGTTGAATCAAATAGTGTCATATATTACTCCTTTTAATGTTAATGTGTAATTAAATTAACAAAAGTGACACCAATTGTGTATTATAATACACATTGTCGTGTTTCTATGACACGATGTCAGTTAACCGAGAATGGGTCTGACTGGCCGACAATTTTATAAAACCGAGACTGACCCTTTGTACGTTCGTATAACATAATAAACCCATCCATTTTAAACATAGATATAGTTTTGTTACAAACATCATCATCATCGCAAGTTATAATCAAGTGTGTATCGGTTAGTACGACATCAACTGAAGTGATTGGTGAATTATCTTCTTCATATATAAACTCACCTTCAATCGAATCATCATCCAGATTAAAGTAATCATACATATACTCTAACTTACCTACATCAGACAATGACATAAAGAAGTTGTATTCAGACTCATCCCAAATCCAATCGCCATAATCTTCCATATGACACCCCCCTTTACTATAACTATCCACCGATTGATTTATTTATCTCATTTAAAAACTTTAGAGCATCTTTATTTAAATACTCACCATCACGAACGCTCTCTAAACAAATTTCAATAAATGTCTTACTAAACTTATGCTCTTCAGTTAATCTAAAGTATAAGTTGTTCAACTTACCAACCATTTGTTCGGTATATGATGTCCGTACTGTACCAGATGGGTTATCAAATGATATAAGATGTTTGATTTTGTTTTTAGCAATAGTATAATAGGGTTCTCTCCTATCTTCTAAAATAGAAGAGACCCCATCATCTAAAAAGTTAGAAAGCTCGTTAGTGAATTCATCATCACGAGCCTCAGCACTTGCAAGTATTTGTGATATAATATCCCGGTGTACCACCCTATTGTAGTGTACCTACCCTATATCTCATTTGAGTAGATGTCAATGCAGTATCAAGAGTTTGAATAATCTTAACTGCCTCGGCCTTTGTTAACTCAATTTCGTGATTACCAACCATCAATGTACCAATCTCCATTGAGTTCTTCATTGGGAAATCTTCTGGTTTTAAATCTGGGTTGAATCCGAAATCAATCGATGTGTAGTTCTTACCATAAGCCTTGGCTTGTCTTTGAACTTCATTATCCGTAACAGCATAAGAGTGATTCACTGTTCCACTCCACTTCTTGTTGTGCTTTTTCATAACATTATAATTTATCGTTTCCAATAAATAGTTTTGTTACTAATAATAAAGTTTATTTTTTGCGATTCCTACGAGAAATTCTATCAAACTTTTTCTCATTAAATTCCATATCATGCTTCAATGGGTGAGTACGGCGTAAGTTTTGTTCCAACTTAACACATTCGTTTGCCCAATGCCATGCCATCTGAACTGAAGTTTGTGGTGGAATCATAAAGTCAGAACCGATTGTAGAACCCATACCATCCGACACATAATATAATCCACTTGAATTCAATTGTGTTGTTGCGTTAGGATACTTCTTTAAAACTCGGCGCTTCAAAGACTTAAACTTTTTATTATCAATTTGCATTTTTTAGTGATTTTGTGAGACCTTTAATGATATGACAATGAGATAATTCTTTATTAACTGAACACTCATCGATTGACTTACCACTCTCTAATTGTACAGAGTATACCCAACCTCTTTTTAATTTCTTTCGTAAGGTAACGACACCCACTTGGTGAGTGCCGTTTACTCTTACTACTACCATATCACCTACGGAATATATCATTGAATTACCTTAATGATTTTTGTCTCCATAACAGCGCTAACTTCGAACTCCAAGTTATCACCTTCAAATTCAGCAACCACCTTTGCCTCTGCATCGGTTACTGATACTGCGTCAACCAAATATTGTTCGGTTACTTTCTTTACGCGTCCTTTGTCATCTTCGTGATGAACTTTTACTTTAGCAATATAATAAGCCATAGTGTTTAAATTTAGAATTGATTATAATTAGTGTTTAACATTTCAAAAAGTTCAGTTTCATCTACCAACTTATATGAACCATTAGGTCCATCCGAATGGTAGTCTTCAAAGATAGTGTGATAGAACTGAACCATCTTCTCACCATCGTGTTGCTTTCCTGCCGACATAACAAGAAACTCGTAGTTGTTTCCGTGGTCTACAAATCGAATACCATCATCAATTCCGGTAACTCGATAAAGGTCATGCGAATAATTAATATCCATAATATAATTTGTTTGTATTTCTTTTCCCTGAATTTGGTCGTTGACAAGAATACCCTCTTCAGTAGCCTCATAAGCAAGTCGACCTTCCTCATTTACTACCATACGAATCAATCCCTTTTCCGATAATGACTCGATGGTATTATCAACTTCCCAATTATTATATTTCAACGTAGCGCTGTGTAAAATGTCTGAAAGTAAATCCATATCATCAGCCTCTTCTAATTCATCAGCGAGTAGATGTAAAAACATTTCTACATTCTCAATTCGCATCATTTCAAAAAAGTCAGTTTTGTATAATTCTTTTCTAATGTTAGAGAAGATATCATCAAACTCCTCAGCGCTCCATTGACTCATATTCCTTTACTATTGTTTCGTAATACACCATTGAATCGGTAGACCCCATCAACATATCAGCATTACCATACATTTCAACAACTATTTTAATTCCAAAATCATATACCATATTTTGTAGGTATGGTTTTTCGGGTAATATTTTTTTATTAAATCCCATCATCAAACTTTTCTTTAAGTTTGTTTAACACCCACTCATTACGTTTGGAGTTGTACTCCTTTGACATCTTCTGAAGTGATTCGTGTTCCTCATCTGATATCTCACGACCCTCAACCTTAGCCGAGGTGTATGCGTATCGTTTGAGGTAATAACCAGGCAATGGTTTACTGAATTGTTTTAGGTATTCAGCTTTAGTATCCAAATACTCGAAGAACTCATCCTCACTTAACTGAGCCATCTGCTCTTCGGTCAATTCATTATTAGGGTCGTAAATCATCAATACAAATATACAAAATTAATTTTAAATATCCAAGCCTCTTCGGCGCATTTTTTCGTGACAATAATAATCATACAACTCTTCTAAATCCATAGGTGGTTGTTTCATCATCTCATCCCAAAGACAAAACCCAAACTCTTCTTCTAATCTAATCTTTAAATCACGAAGGATTTTTTGTTCATCATTAAAGGCTTCCTCATCAAGTTTCAAAGCCCTTACGTTTTTCATCTTCGCAGTAGTACGAGCCATTGCGTAGTCACCAGTTTCACTCATTGTTTTTTGGAAGAGGGAAGCGTACTCTTGTCGAGCCGCTTCCGCTTCCGTGTAATAATGAGAGTAATCAAAGTCCCCATTTTTAATCTTGTCAAACAAGTGAGCGCTCGGGGCCAAGCGTTTCTTTTTACCATTGGTGTACCACTTAAAGGGATTGTATGCCATTGTAATTTTAATTAGTTGGAAGGGAGGGATTCGAACCCCCGTACTCTTACGAGAACTGATTTACAGTCAGTCGCCTTTAACCACTCGGCCACCTTCCATTAGAGACACCCTAACCCTTAAAAAGGATTAGAGATGTCATCGGTTTCAACATTGAACAAATCCTCATTCTCTGGAGTAGCACCCAAGAACTTCTGAACGTATTGTTTCATATAAGTTCGTTCTGAATCAGCACCACCATCTTGGTCAAACATTGGGTAGATGGTAATCTCGGCAGCTTCCTCAAGGGAGAACCCATCGTAGAGGAGTGAACCAATCTCAACTGCGGTACGAGTTGAAAGTGAGTTGGTCAACTTCGGAGCTTCAGACATCAACTCTGAACGAGTCATCGAAGTAATCTCAGCAACCGACTTCAACATCTCAACCTCAACTGAAGGATACATCATTGAGAGAAGTTGAGACTCTTCATCCATAGTCAGAGTATCCATCTCAATCACAACGAATCGGTCAAGGATAGCTCGGTCAAGGGCCTTGGTAGCGGTGTACTCATTACCAATGTTAGCCGATGCGATGAAGGAAACACCTTCAGCCACCTTCACAACAGGAGCGTCAGCAGCCTCATCTAAACGAAGGTATCGTTGTCCAAGGTCAAGTACCGACATCAAGATGTTGTGAGCCTCAGGGTGAGCCCGAGTTAACTCATCAAGGACTACTACCGTGTTTGGAGTTGAAATCGCCTTGACAAACGGACTTGTGTTGAAGACTGTACCCTTCTTCGTATCGAATTGGGTGTTACCAATCAAGGTAGTTCGTGGGTCTTGGGTAGCCCCCAAGTTGATGATGAAGGTGTTGTAACCCTCAATTGAATTTGCAGCCGCCTTAGCCGCCATAGTCTTACCACAGCCGGCAGGACCAGTCATCATAATGTTCTTACCACGAATGATGTTACGGATAAGATACTTCCACTTGAGTGAGTTCATAAACAACATTTGTGGTTTAAGACCATTAGCATCCTCGTGGATAAATTTCAAGACATCTTCAGTCATTTCAACGGAGGCCGGAGCCGGAGTATTGGGTTCATATTTCATAGACACGAGACCACCATTCGGTGCGGTAAAGTTACCAACAGGCTCTTTGTTAATCTCAAGTTGTTCAGCCGGAACACGAGTGTGACCAATTGAACCATTCTTTAAAGTCCCAACGATACGAACTTTCCAACCCCACTTGGCCGGATTGTTGGCGGCCGCTCGGGCTCGTTTGTAAAGAGAAGAACCCTTCTCATTCAATTCCTCGATAAGGAAGTTAACTCCATTGGAGTCTTGGAACATTAAAAGACCATCAACCTCGACAATCTTTCCGAAAACTGATTTTTGTGCTTTCATACTCATTTAATTACTATTATTATTTCTCATTATTACTCTGTAAATGTACGACATTTAATTGTTAAAACCAAACTTCTAATGTTAAGAAATTGTTAAATGTTAACTTCAAACTTTTTGTTCAATGTCTTTGCCAGTTGGTTCATATTGTTAGTATCGATGAACTCAGCATCCTTACCATACATCTGGCGGAATCCATCCGACCCATATGAAGCGTCATAGTCAGACACGAAGTAAGAAAGGACATTCACACCGGCTTGTTTCATCTTCTTAACTTGAGCCGCCGTATGATTACGGGCAGCAGTACCACCATATGAAATCTCACTATTGTCGAAGCCAGGGTAACCATCAGAGAAATTGATTAGGTAACTATCCGTACCATTCTTGGTCTTGGTAATTTCTTTGAGGATAGCCTCATAACACAATCCTTCAGGAGTTGTACCATCGTACTGAATATATTTGAACAATTGTTGTATCTTTGAAAACTTGTCCTTACGACTATCGTAAGCAATCAACATCAAAGGTTGAACATTCGACCAATTGCCTGGTGAGTAGTAGACCCCTCGGTAAGAGATAACTACATCGATGTTTTCAGTCATCGAAGCCGCCTTAGCAATAGCAACTGCGGCCGTTTGGGTCGATGTCCACTTCTTACCACTCATTGAAGAACTGGCGTCAATTGAGATGTGGAGGATAGCTGGAGTTGATTTGTTAATCAAGGTTTGTTCGAAGATGTCAAAGTTACCAAACCCAATCTCGTGAATCATACGAGCACTCAGCTTACCACTCTTCATTCGTGGGGTAGTGAGAACTCGTTCCTCATTACGAGTCTTGAGTTTCTTACCAAGTAGTGTACCCAACTGAACACCTCGTTTGATAGCGGTTTCGTTACGTTCGTAAACCCATTGTGAGTTTGACAACATACCAACCATACCCGAATCGATTAGACCTCTGGTCATATTATTGATAATGTAGGTCTGAACACCATTCGAGCCAACTGACCAATTGTTCTTGTTGAAACCCTTACCCGTTATTTCTGATTTGATGTCAGCCTTGTCAAGTTGTTCAATCTTATTCTTATCACCCTTACTAACCTTCTTTTTAGTAATCTCACCATCCATAAACTCCTCTTGTTTCTTAATGGCGTTATCCAACATCTTCTTTTGTCGGTCTGACAATGGGTCATACTGACCACCAGCTCCGTGGGGATTTCCCTCACCACTTGGTTGGCCTGATTGGGTAGATTGGTCATTGGATTCTTGACCATCATCAGAGTTACTTGAAGAAGACTCACCTTGACCCTCACCACTCATACCATTACCATTGGTGGGTTGGGTTTCTGCATCACCACTCATTGGAGCGTTACCATTCTCCTCACCATCTTTAGGTTCACCCTCACCATTGGAAGAAGAACTACTACCAGCAACCTCAAGGTTCTTTTCAACAATCATAAGAATCTGGCCAGCCACATCAAGTGCGTCCCAAGATGACTTGAGTCGAGAGATGTTACGAAGGTCAAGAACATTCCAAATCTCACGAAGACCCTTGAGTGCGTCAAGGTCACGATTGGTATTGGTGATGTTGATGATACGGAACATATAAGACTCCCAATCTTCAGTACGTTTCTCACCACTTTGAAGACCTTTGTCAATCACATTGGCGTGGAAGTATTTGTCATACATAGACTCGTAGTAACCTCGGTAGCCAGGAGCCGTAGTGTAAATGTGGTTGTCGATTCTTCGGTCTTCAACATAGTTTAGAAGAGACTTGAGATTATTAGAAATCATCCGTTTAAGGTCATCAACCTCACATTGGTAACGATTCGCCAACCACTCTTTATCAATGGTAGTTGGTAAGTAACCACTTCTCATTTGAGTCAAAGTGTCGAAATCGGTCAATGCGATGTGAGACCCCTCGTGGAGAGCCAGACCAACAACTGGGTCAAACTCTTTGTCATCCAACTTAGCCGAGATAGTTACGGACTGACCATCGGTATAAGAATCCTCACCACGAGCATCGAAGGTCACGGGGATGTTCTTACCAGTAACGATGGAAACGAAGTTACGGATACTACGTTTGTAGGCCATCAACTTCATAAGGTCATTTGACTTCTTTTCAATCTTCGTTAGATTGTCATCGGTCTCTTCAAAGATTGAAGAGTCAAGCCAGAACGATGAATAGGACATTTGATTTTTCATATATATCTCAATGATTACTTTATAAAAGTAGTGAATAATTCTCAAATAAACAAGTTTCTAATGTTAAGAAATTGTTAAATCTTTTTTGTGTTTATCTTTACGAGAATAGGTTTTTTTAGACTTGTGAGTTTGTTGAGTAGTCTTTTTACCAATGTGATGGCTTGCTTCACCAGCAGACCAGCCGCCATTGAAGTCTAATTCATCTTGATATGTTTTCTTCTTCTTCATCACAAATACATACAAATGTAATGAAAAAAACTTAAACCACCAAAAGTGAGATGTTAATTAATTGTTAAATTTTAAACGGACTCTATCTGAAATAGGAATCGGGTCGCCGTTCTCATCGATACGAACAAACTTAATATTCGTGGATAGGATAACTGATTGTGAACCAGAGTATACATTATGTGCTCTTGCTTCAAGATACAATGTAAGAGATGTGTTACCAACCTCAGCAACTCTACCATATAGTTTAAGGAGTTGACCTTCTTTAGCTGGTTTCTTAAATAGACATTCATCTATCTTGATTGTAACCATTCGTGGAGTATCACATACCTCCATAGCCATTGCAGCACCTGCGGCATCCAACCAAGCAAGTAGTTTACCACCGAATAGGTTTTGATGAAATCCTAAATCTGATTTCTTAATGGGATGTGTACTGATTAACTGCATCTTAAAATGGTGGTTCGAATAACCACTCTTTAATTTCTTCTTTTACTGAATTATCTTTTTGTCTACTCCAAGCAAGATTCCACACATCGTATAGATACCTTCTATGGTGTTCCATCAAGTCATCACCTCTATCGAGGTAGGTAACAATCCCCTTCAGAACTGCATAAGTCTTATCCTTTGCCGATTGTTCTGAATCAGTATTATCTATGAGTTGATACATCACCAACACGACTTCAGCTGGCGACTTATACGACCATAATTTTTTAATGTACTCTTCTTTGTTCATTACGGAAATTGAACATCATCGCCATAATAAATAAAACATTGTTCGCCTATCTGAATATCTCTGACAGCCGTGAATCTAAAACAATACTGAATCGATGGGTGTTCATTCCAAATAATGTTTGGAGTATTTGAGTGGTTGTACATCATACCCATACCTGTTAATGCAACAAAAAAGTCCACAGGATATGTTCTTGCCGGATATCCAAACTTATAATCTAAAAGAATATCATCAGTTCCGCTGGGGAGGTCTATGGTCCAACAATCCTCAACAACCTCACCTACTTTTATTGACTTATTAGCAAACACACCAAATCCCATCGTTTCCGTGGGTCGTAGTTCAAGTTTAGTAGCGGGTTGTAATCTTATCATAACTTATTTAATACGTTGAGCGAAAGACCGGGTTCGAACCGGCGACCCTGACCTTGGCAAGGTCATGCTCTACCAACTGAGCTACTTTCGCTTATTGAGCGGAGAGGTGGTTCTGCCCCACCATCTTTGTACTGGAAGTACAACGAGTTTCTCTAAACTCCTCCCCCGCATTGTTGGGTAGTAATAACCGGTAACCCATACTTTAGGCAAAGCCTTTAGCAATTGATGTAGCGGCTTTATCTACACCTTTAATTACTACCCTTGAGCGGAAGGTTGGTACTGCCCCAACACCTTTTATCTGGATGATAAACGACTTTCTTTTAAGTCTTCTTCCGCGTTTGTTATACAAATATACAAAATAAATTTCATATATCCAAATGTATCTCAACAAAAATACTTGACTGCGTTGAGCCTCCAGTAGGATTCGAACCTACGACCCCGAGATTACAAATCACGTGCTCTGGCCAACTGAGCTATGGAGGCAGTCGCGGAGAGTCAGGGATTCGAACCCCGGGTACCTTTCGGTACGCTGGTTTTCAAGACCAGTGCATTCGACCACTCTGCCAACTCTCCGTAATTGTTAACCTTTTAACAATTCCTTACTATCCAACTCATCAAACCCACCATACTCTTCACCGAAGTTGTCACGAAGGGTTGATAACTTATCAGTCGCATTAGTAAGTTGGTCTACTAATGTATCAAGTTCTTCAGTATGTTGTGGGTGTTCTCCAATCGCTACTGGTGACTCAAAATAAATAGAGATTCGTGCTCTTGCATCCATAATCTCTGCCGTGTACTTTGATTCCAATGCTTGGAATAATCTACGAGAAATTTTACTCATAACCTTTTGTTTTTAATTTAATATAAATATGTTTCTCAACACTAATAAACATAGTAGCCCGTAGGGGAATCGAACCCCTCTTTCATCCGTGAAAGGGATGCGTCCTAACCGATAGACCAACGGGCCGAGCGTACACGCCTGGGTTGTACACCCAACAGGAGTCGAACCTGTAACCTACGCATTAGAAGTGCGTTGCTCTATCCAATTGAGCTATGGGTGCATATTATAAGTCAGTATATCAAAGAACCATTTGTACCGATGGTGGGAATCGAACCCACACGGACATTACTGCCCAAGGGATTTTAAGTCCCTCGTGTCTACCTATTCCACCACATCGATGTGTTTAGTGATACAAATATACGAAATAAAATTTATACCACCAAATACTTTTTACCAATTACTTTCGTAATGGCCATTTGCTTTTACTTCAAAGCCACCATATTTAGTCCACTCTGGATTTGGAACACCTACTTGAATCCAAGACTCCTCACCTTTGTTACGAGAATCAAAGAACTCCTCCATATCGTAAACCTCTTCCATACACAATTCATATACAGCATCCTCACCATATACTTCTTTGTTGGTTTCGTTCTCATAGAAGTCGTAATTCATATACACATTATCAAATAGGTATTTTGCCAGCTCCTCATCCGAGTTACCCTCGTATGGGGGTTCACATTTACGAAGTGCCTCTACATTAACTTCAATTGGTTCACTTGCTGATGAGACTGTCCAAGTCTCTACTTTACGGACATACACCTTTTCAGACATAGTTTAGTATTTAGATATTTGTTGTTTCACCTTTTGAATCACCTCGTTGTCAGTCAAATGTGGAATCAACTCTTCCAATAAAGACTTCATAAACTTTTTAGATTTACCTTTTGAGATGGTTTGATTGGTGTGTTCTACTTGATACAAATGATATGCAATCTCATCAACCGCTTTCAGTTTGTTATAGTATTTACTCAACCGTGCATCCAACTTACGAGACCTACCCAAGTCGGTAATGGTTGGTAACGCCTTATGGAGTTCATCCAATCGACCTTTGAGATATTGAATCTCTAATAGTTTGTGTAGTTCTTGTTCAGTCATTATTTGGTTGTGTTAGTGAGTTTCCAATCTCTTCATTTCTAATTTGTAGTATACCACTTTGCCAATCCGTTAATCCAAATGCGTTTATCGTGCCTGGAAACAAATCATTTAAATCTTCACGAGGAGTCCAGTTACATATGGATGGTAGGAACTCATCAGCTGGAACTAAATTTTGTTTTAGAATTGGTATGTAGTTTTCTACCAACTTTGATATTCCACTCTTACTCAACATATATGCATGGGTATGATATGAGTAGCCTGGCACACACAATTGGTCATAATCATCAAGTGGAGTATCAACTACACCTTTAAATCCGGTTTGTGGAAACCTACCTAAATAAAATAAATCATAATCCAATACTTCCAATTTATTTAACACATCCCAATCAAACGGAATATTGCCGGACACGACATCATCTTCATATATTAAAATATTCTCATATCCGTTTGCGTATGCATCTTCCCATATACCAATATGAGATAACACACACCCAACTTCACCAGAGGTCATATCCCGTTGCCAAAACTTATTGTCTGAATCTGATACTAAATTGTCATTCGAGTCATTTGACAAATTCCATTTAGGGTATGTACGAAGGTTATTCTGGGTCAACTCTGAATTAGAAATAGCGTACCCATTGACTCCTCTAAATGTATATGTGGATATATTTGGTAATCCAATATTGTTAATACGATTTAGTGTGTCGGATATATTACTATCCGAGTAGTCTATACTTACTACATATATGTGGTCAATCTTCATAATTTATTACGCGATACCGAGTAAATGGATAGGAATGTCTTTAAATCCATTCGTTTACCTTGAGCAAACTTTACACCAGCGTTATATCGTGACACTGCTTTACAATAATAAATTGGTTCTTGAATTGAGTCGTTCTTGGAATAAAAGAAATAGGTATTCATATTAATTCTTCTTTTTAATATAAGTAATCATATCAGTAACAAATTCACCAGCGTATACCTTACCACCTACGTTCCAAGTTTGTAACATCGTAGTAGTGAACTCTTCATCATAGGTCTTCCAATCGTAGATGGTAAACGCCTCACCATCAGAGGTACGAACAAAGACCCATTGTTTTTGAACCTTACCATCACCACTATCTTTAGGGAATGTTGGTTCACCAAATGCGGCTACCAATTGTTTGTAGTTGAATCCGACCAATCGGTCTTTTAATGAAGTACCACCAATTAGTTTAAGAGCATTCTCTTGTTTCGTAATCTTGTTGTACTTGGGTTGGTTTAGTTTGTATTCTTTCATATCTCATTTCTTATATTACAAATATACAAAAAATATTTGACATACCAAAACTATAATGTTAAAAAATTGTTAAAGTTTTATAGCGTATGTATTCTCAACATCTACCTCGCAATGGTATCCGTGATACGTTAATAAATCAACAGCTGTATCGATGTCGATGTGTTTGGATTCAAACTTTATAAACGATGGTTTCATTTCATCCCAAGGAAACATTTTTAGTATTTCTAAATCATAACCCTCGGTGTCAATCTTTAGATAGTCAATGTGTTTGAGTTGTGTCATACCAATCAATGTCTTAAATGAAATTGTTTGAACTTCAATTGGATTGGTTAAAACGTATTCACCAGTTGGTAACTTATAATCTTTATTACAAATAGAACTCATACCGGCATAGTCTCGGTCAATTGATACCAATGAGTCATCAGCAGTCCACATAGTTGTAGTACCATCTTCCCAATCTACTGCGGCATTCACATAATGAATGTTCTCTTCTATTGTAAGGTTGTTAAAGTATTTTTTTATTGGCTCTACGATTACACCAGACCATCCGTATTTAGAGAGGTATGATAGTGTATCAAAATCACACGAACCTATTTCTAAAAATGTTTTCATTGACAATTATTTATTTCAGGTAATGTAAATCGTACAGGCGTTGTACCCTCATATTCGATGGTTACATTCTTCGGGTCTTGATAATAGACTTTCTTTGGGATGTTGTCACCCATATACCAATCGAGGAAATTTACATAACATTCTTTGAAGGACGCCACATCTTGAATCTTCTCATCAGTAATGAATTGATGACCACCATACGATTTGATTCCCCATTGGTCAACATCGTACAACGCCATAAACGTATATACATAATTCTCTCCTTGGGAATACTCTCGTTCACATCCCATCATCAGAATCACCAATAACAATATCATCCGTTTCATCGTGTATACTTAAAAATTTTTCGTGTGTGTGAAAAGGAACTTCGTTCCTGCCTTATCGCTTAATCGCTTAATCGCTTGATTTAATTAATTTGCTTTATTGCTTATCTCTATCGAAGAACGAACGAAGGAACTCAAACCAAAAGACCCAAGCGTATATAGGCCAGAGAAGTAAGATGATGATTCTCTCCCAGTTGTTAAACTTTCTACTTGGGTCTCCTATCATATCTGCTACCTTACTCGTAGCATAGTCCATTACTAATAATTGTAATCCTCCTATAAGAAGATAATATGTAAGGTAATTAAAGAACATAATAGTTGTCATAAATTTCTTCCCAATCTTTTTTCCCGATAACATCCACCTGTTCCCATTCGGAATCCCAATCGATAGGAAAGATATTTGAATTTTTCTGATGGGCTTGGAACTCTGAAGTAAAGTTAGTATTGTTATACCATTCCCTTAACATCTCTTCCATACCATAGTCTTCTATTACTTGGTCTATGTTATCATACCCATAGTCCATATAGTAAGACATTAATTGCGACTCTGAAGGTTTTAAGAGTTCGGCCTTCTTTACCTTGACTACTGCGTAGAATTCTCTTTCTTTCGTTTCCACAATTTTATTCATCACCAATTTCTTTTTTGAGGATTTCATTCTGCCATTCTTGCAGTTCCATATCAGTATTGATTTCATCCAACTCCATAATGAAGTCTACCAGCATCTGCTCTTCTTCCTCCGACATAATGTAGAGTTCTACATTGTCTCTATCTAACATAGACTTCTTATTCATTACATTTGCAATTTCCACCACACGGGCAATTAGACTTCTTCTTTCTATCCTTTGTATCCAAATAGATTTGGTATCCACCTACTCCTGCGATACATACCATAATACCAATTACTACTAATGCTGTCATTTTACCCACTCATTAAATGCTAGTTCATATGCCTCTACTCTTCTCATCTTTGGATTCTCTTCCAATTCTTTTTTGGCCCAATCCATTACTTCTCCCCCTAACCCATATGCATGAGCTTCCATTAGGATTTCTTCAATTTGTTCTGATTCAGTCATAACAATACCTCTTATTATAATTAGTTACTTAATTCAGCTTTAATGGTAGGGTGTGATTCGTATCCTATTAACTCATAGTTGAACTCACCATTTAGAATGTCTACATCACTCACTTTTAGTTTTGGTAAACGGAACGGGTCTCGTGATGCAAGTTCAAGTGATTGTTCAATATGATTTTTATATATGTGTACATCACCAAGGTTTCCAATCAACTGACCTGGCTTATATCCGGTCTCTTCACACAAGAGTAGTAATAGTGTTGCGTATGATGCAATATTGAATGGTAGTCCAAGGAATGTATCCACACTTCTCTGATTCCACATTAGGGATAACTTACCATCTGCAACATAACATTGAAATCCATAATGACAAGGTGGAAGAACCATATCCTCCACATCTTCGGGATTCCAAGCCGTAACCATATGTCTACGAGAATCAGGATTATTTTTTAATCCCTCAATCAAGTTTTTGATTTGGTCAACCGTGTTCCATGCTCCATAGTGTCTCCATTGTGAACCATAGATAGGACCTAACTCACCCCACTTCAGTGCGAACTTCTTATTGGTTTTGATTTCATTGATGAACTCTTCCATTGATAAGAAGTCAGCCCCATATGAATTGGCCCTTGAATATGTCTCATAGTTCTTATATGCATCACCATTCCAAATGTTACATCCATTATCCACCAAGTATTTGATGTTTGTATCTCCTTTCAAGAACCACTTCAATTCAGTCATCATAGTTTTGACTGCCATCTTCTTTGTGGTTAGTAGAGGAAACCCATTACACATACAATGTGTGAATTGTCTTCCAAATACGGAGATGGTGCCCGTGCCAGTTCGGTCAGACTTCTCTACACCATTTTGTAGGATGTCTATCAATAAAGCTTGATATTGAGTATCTAATCCATTCATAACTAAACTCCAAATATTAATGAACGATTAAACCAGCTAAAGATAATTTCCAAATCACCATTCAACCATCGTTCGTGAGTAATCTTGATTGATGGTAATAAATAGAATTGTGATACTATTTTACAAGTTGTTATTCTCATTCTGCTTCGTATAAGTCTACGTTATTCTCTCTCATCAACTTCCAAAACTCACCTCTCATATCTTCATATGCCTCACGTTGTTCTTCGGTAAGTCCTTCATCGTACTTTACTCTCTTACGAAGGTATTGGTCCATCTGCCAACAAACGTGTTTCCAATCACTGCCTTGAAGTGCAGTGTTGAATTCGGGTTGGTCTTCGGGTAGATTAAATTCTAAAATGGCTTTCATATCAGATTGATGTTGGTCTACCACAATGAATCATTGTTTTGATTCGTTCTTCTTCTAACCAAGCAAGATACTTAAAGAATTGTTTTACTCGTTTCATTTCTCTCTATTATAGTGTTCTAAAATCTCTGCAATGGATACTTCCTCACCCATTGCATTTGCGTAATACATAAGACCTCTGTCAGTTGTAGTCTCCGTGCTATAATGTCTGATGAACCAATTAAGGAATTGTCCTAATTCTCTATCTTTCATTTCTCGTTGGTGTTAAAGGTTTCTGCTTTATAGTTCTTGATGCATTCTTCCTCCATCAACTCTACCATTTTAGAGTGGGAGATTTCTTCTCTCATATGTTTCCACTCTAACGCTCTTACAAATCCTTGCTTTAAGTATTTACCCATTCTCTTTAGTGTTAAAGGTTTCTAATATATGTAGAGCAAAGTCTGCCATCATATCATAGTGATAATGAGCATAGGTTTGTCCTTCACTACGATTAGACTGAACAAAGTCATCAGTCATAGATAGAATCTTGTCGTGTGTATCAGTACCATATTCTGCTAATACTTTATCCCACTCCTTTTTTAGCACCTCTTTAGGTGTTGTCTTAACGATGTGTTCCATCTCTTCACCAAAGTTGTCAAAATCTGCTTGTGGATTGTAATTTGGATTTACTTCACTCATTTCTCTTTGGTGTTAAAGGTTT
>Ga0222718_10000357_pt1 | contig 49242 bp, 64 predicted proteins | sample C33_27DmetaG_FD_165045 | JGI IMG/M metagenome (GOLD analysis project Ga0222718, IMG submission 165045) | Estuarine water microbial communities from San Francisco Bay, California, United States - C33_27D | ecosystem: Environmental > Aquatic > Marine > Unclassified | place: USA: California... | reverse complement strand
CACTACACTTATCCGTATGCTATATGGGCGTCACACCCAGTATACTGACAGTTTGTAATGGAGCAAAAAGAAAGTAACCAACTCTCTAGATCACAGTGTGGTTAGCACCGTCGCGGGCGAGCTCATTCCCCGTCGAACTCCCCCGGCAGGAATCGAACCTGCAGTCCTACGATTAACAGTCGTTTGCATTACCGTTATGCTACAGAGGATTATTATACTCTTTCTTTGTTTTGAAGTAGAGTTTATAATATCTCTTCTTCATTTCATTAAGAGTATCCATATCATCTTGAAACCCCATATATTTACACATTTGGGATGATCCTTCTAACTCACTAATCAATCTTAGAATGTTAGCAGGATGCTTCTCAAGTCCTCCAAAATCATATTGTGACATAATAATAGTTTGGAGAAAGCGGAATACCGGAATCGAACCGGTGACGAAAGGTTGGAAACCTTTAGTTTTGCCTCTAAACTAATTCCGCAAGCGACTTATTGACTAGCGAGTTTCTGAATGAACTTCGCGATGACATTTATGGATAGAATAAAACTTTCTAATCTATATGTAAGATAAAAAGTTTTAACGGGCACGGCTGGACTCGAACCAGCAATCGACATCTTAGAAGGATGATGCATTATCCATTATGCTACGTGCCCTTGTGCTAGTTCCTATCGCCTCTAACCCTGAACTAGCAAGGGGGTCACAGCAGTGGTCTCTCAACCACTCCTATAATATAACCTATGTTTGATGCTCTGTCAACCCCTTCCAGACATCCAAACTTCAGAACCACCAAGGGTAGGCAATGGGTCAAGTTCTAATGTAGTAGGTGCATTCTCAGTTGCAATCTCATACATCACTTGATGAATGTTCTCTGGTTCCTTAGACAGGACTGACCATGAACCACCAACTCCTCCATCCATATTCACAATAATATCATCAATAGGTTCTTTCATATAGTTTTGATATTCCATTTGTGTTTCTGTAAGAATTGGTTCTCCAAACCATTCATCATAAGATAAAAAAATTGGTGCTGGATAAGTCATGACTGCCAGTGGTAATGAAAGAAGTTGCCTTTTCTATCACACATTGGATCTTCTGTTGCCACACGATATGGCAACATACTCTGCCCTTTAAAACTTGTCCTATCACCAATAATAGAATAGGCAGTTTGAAACTTTGCTTTACCTACATCAGATTGCATCTCATCGACCAACCTTTGATTAGCAACTGGTCTATAAAATGTCAAACCCTCATATTGTCCAGGTTGATACACAACATCTGAGACGCTATTTGGGAAGGACTTGGAGTTAACTCTATTCAAGATTGATACTGCTACGCAATACTCATCCATAGTTCCTAGAGCTGCTTCAACTTGAATAGTTCTTGCTAGGTGGTGATAATCAAGTGGCGTTAAAGCCATCAGTGTTGCTAAAATCAAAATAATCTTTCCTGTAGTAACGACCTAGGACATTGCTATTATAGTAGGCTGGGGTGCCATCTGTCAATCTTTCAGTCAGTACATTATGTATGAAGAGTTGTCTGGTCTCTTCGTAGTTCACCTTACCTGGGGTAGGGTGTAAGGATAGGATCTCTCTATCAACAGATCCTCTTCCATAGATGTTAACATCTTCTTTAAGCTCATCACAACTTCCATAGTAGCTGCGCCAGTTACTTTCAGATGTAACTCTTCTCCGTTTCTCTGAACTAGAACTAGATCTAGGCTTTCGTTTTTGAAAGAAATATTTTCTTCCGATGTAAAATCTTTTGGTGGGGACACAGGTAATCTTGTAAACAAAACCATAGTTGTCCCCAATAAGGCTCCCGTCAAAAATGGTGCCCATATAGATCCAGGGATTTTCGTAGACAGGATACTTTTTGCCCTCTTCTTGATCTTCTTCCACTTGGTAGTCATAGTCTCTCTCATATTTAGAAGTGGATCCTCATGGAACCACCAGTCATCTTGTCTCTTTGCTTCTACTCTAGAGTTGGAATCCAGAGAACGTGTCTTTTTTAACATCTTGTTTGATTCCACCTACAACATAAGACTCCACCTCTGTTTCTTGAGGAGCAACCTGAAGACCCTTAGAGGAAATCCAATGTTGTGTCCACGGAAGAGGATTGTTCTTAGCAGCAACATCATATACAGTCTTGAGACCAAGTGCCTTCATCCTACGATTAGCAATCCACTCAACATACTTCTTGAGTAGAGCATCATTCAATCCAATCATTGAACCATCTTTGAATAGATAGTCTGCCCATTTCTTCTCTTCATTGACTGCCTTGTTGAACATAGCATAGACCCACTCCTCTTCTTCTTTAGCAATCTGCTTCATCTCAGGATCATCACCATCTTTCCATTTGTTTAGAATGTTCTGAGTGATTGCTAGATGCTGATTCTCATCTCTTGCAATGAGAGAAATTATTTTTGCAGATCCTTCCATGAGTTTAAGCTCACCAAAGGCGAAACTACAAGCAAAAGAAACATAGAACCTTATGCCTTCTAGGATATTGACATTAGCAACTGCTCTATAGAGTTTACGTTTTACATCCCTAATATCTTGCTGTGAGGTATGGGTATCACGGAAGTCTTCCTTCCACATATTACCAGTGCCCCATTGCTGGGCAGTATTAATAAAGTCATCATATGATTCAGTAACACTCCTAGCACGTTCAAGAATGCGTTCATCAGTGATAATCTTATCAAAGACCTCAGTAGGATCTGAATAGATGTTCTTGATGATATATGTGTAAGAACGACTATGGATCATCTCCATGAACCCCCAGACCTCCATACATGCCTCTAGTTCAGGTAGGCTGCAGTAAGGAATAAAAGCCATCCCAGGACCACGCCCTTGTATGGAGTCAAGCATAATCTGATACTTGAGGTTGCTTGTATAGATATGCTTTTGTTCTGGACGAAGCGAGTGATAATCTCCACGATCTTTTTGTAATGAAACTTCTTCTGGTCTCCAGAAGTATCCAAGTTGTTGAGTTGTTAGTTTCTCAAAAATAGGATACTTATAGGAATCATATCTTTGAATCCCTAATGGTTTGCCAAAAAACATTGGTTGATTTTTAGTATTATGTGGTTCAGGGTTGAACACAGTCATACCCCTCACCTTTTGTTTCACACTCTCAGTCATTGATGACACTTTAAACTGCACAGCTGTCACAGGATTCTTCCTCGGATTGACTTAATTCTTCTAGTAGATTATCTAATTTGGACTTCTCTTCAACGACTTCATCAGTCTTGTTATCATAAGTATTCTGATAGTAAGAAGTCTTCCATCCATACTTATATGTAGTCAAGAGATCATTTGCCATCACAGAAACAGGAACCTCATTATCTGGATAGTTCTCTGGATTGTAACTCCAGTTACCAGAAATTGCCTGGTCAAAGAATTTCTGCATCACAGCAACAACATTAATATAACCAGAATTATTAGGCATCTCCCATAGCAAAGTATAGTTGTTCTTCAGTGTAGCATACTGAGGAACAATCTGCTTAAGAGGTCCCTTCTTACTTTTCTTAACAGACAAGTAGTCTCTAGGTGGTTCAATTCCATTGGTTGCATTTGACACAACAGAACTACTTTCTGATGGCATCTGTGCAGACAATGTTGAGTGTCTAAGACCATGAGTGGAGATAGATGCTCTAAGACCCTCCCAATCATGCACTAACTCTTGAGTACTAATCTCATCAACTTCTTTCTTGTATGTATCAAGAGGAAGAATTCCATCAGCATACTTGGTGCGTCCAAAGTATTCACAATGACCTTTCTCTTCTGCAATCTTATTGGATGATTTCAGAAGGTAATATTGAAATGATTCAGAGAGACCATGAACTGCATCCCATGCCTCCTGAGAACCATAAGAGAACCCAAGTTTTGCAAGATAGTGAGCAAGACCAATGTATCCTACTCCTAGTGACCTACGTGCCTTTGTAGCAACCTCTGCTGCCCTTACAGGGTATTCCTGGTAGTCAATCAACTCCTCCAATCCACGAACTGCTAAATCACATAAGTCTTCTAGTTCATCATCAGATTTAATCTTACCAACATTCACAGCAGACAGAATGCACAAAGCAATCTCACCAGGCATCTCCTCATCAATGTGATTGATAGGATCAGTAGGCAGAGTGATTTCCTGACATAGGTTACTCATGTTCACCTTGTCTTTAAAGGAAGAGTGAGAATTGCAATGATCAATGTTCATAATATACAAACGACCAGTCTCTGCTCTCTCCTTCAAAATATCTAGAATAAGATTTTGAGCCCCAATCTTCTTTCCAGGAACAGACTCATCCTGTTCGTAATCCAGATATAGTTCATCAAACCTATCAGTGCCAAAAGCATCATACAAGCCTGGGACATCGTGTGGACTGAAGAGAGTAATCTCTTCGTTCTTGATGAATCTTTCATAGAAGAGTTTAGAAATTTGAATGCTGTAATCGAGTTTTCTGACACGATTATCTTCTGTCCCTTTATTATTTTTGAGTACAATGATATCCTCTATTTCTTGGTGCCAGATAGGAAAGTGAACTGTAGCAGAACCACCTCTGATGCCGTTTTGAGTGCAGCATCTGACAGTGCTTTCAAACTTTTTGAGGAAGGGGACAACACCTGTGTGTTGTACCTCGCCACCTCGTATCTTAGCGTTGATGCCACGGATTCTGCCTGCGTTAATACCGATACCAGCCCTCTGTGCGACATACCTGCCAATAGCCATATCGCTGCTAAAGATGCTATCGAGGGTGTCATCAACATCAACGAGAACACAAGATGCAAATTGACGAAGGGGAGTCCTGACCCCTGCCATGATTGGTGTTGGGATGTTGATTCTGTGTTTGGAGATTGCATCATAATACCTCTTGACATAGGAGAGTCTTATCTCCTTTGAATAGTCACGAAAGATTGTTAGTGCGATCATGATATACATAAATTGCGGTGTTTCGTAGACGTTTCCAGAACTACGATCCTGCACTAGATATTTATCTACAACCTGCCTCAATCCAGCATAGGTGAATAGAAAGTCACGTTCATGGTCAATATAAGTATCTACTTCATCAATCTCTTCGAGTGTGTACTTAGCAAAGATATCCTTATCATAGATTCCATTATAAGCACATTCAGTGATGTGATCACTGAGGGAAGGCAACTCACGTACCTTACCATAGAGTTGCTTCCTGATGGAGAATAGTAACAATCTAGCAGCAACAAACTGATAATTAGGATGATCCAGATCAATCAAGTCAGAAGCACTTTTGATTAGAATCTCTTGGATTTCTGTTGTTGTAATGCCATCATAGAACTGAATACCAGAGGTCATCTCAACTTGACTAGCAGAGACCCCTGCAAGACCCACACATGCCTCCTCAACCATAAGGTGCATCTTATCTAAGTCAAGAGATTCAATTCTTCCATCTCTCTTCTTTACCTTTGTACCGTTGCTCATATTTTTTTCCAAGTATTGAATTTAAGTTTTGCTTCTAGACCAGAATGTGTGTTTGAATCTACCAGTTTCTGAACATGATGTCCAGCTAAGACCATATCATTTATGTCCTTTTCTCTGATGTTGGTTGGCCAGATGACCAAGGAATCACCTTTATCAATTGTGCGTCCAATCCTTTTGACGATTTCACTGTTACGTGGTTCATTATCATAAACCCAAACAGGGTTGCTAATCCCCCAGTCGCTAATATCAGCATCAGCTCCACACATAGCAATCGAGTTTGAAATGAACGTGCTATCAAATGGTCCTTCTGTAATGAAGACTGGAGCATCTCTTCTGATTGTATCAAGTCCATAGATTTTTGGTGCCTCATCTTCCAACATAATGGTTAAGTATTTAATAGGGTTTGTAGACAGTGCTCTGCCTTGAACCCCAATCAATCTCTCCTCATAGTATAGAGGAATAACTATTCTTTCTTCCCCATACTTTGTACTCTCAAAAGAATTAGGTTTGATTGTATTTACAAACTCTTTAAAGTTCTCAGCATAGTAAAACTCTCCAGAGAAGATTGCTCTATTTTGGAGATATGCCTTTGACTTAGGTTGATCAAAAGCATTGGGAAGATCAATCTTGACTTTACTTTTGAACACAGGTTTAGATGAGCCAATAGTTTCAAATATATCTTCTGGCGTTTCTGTCACATAGTTCTTACCAGTATGCCCACCTTTAAATTTCTCAAATACATATTCTCTATGTGTCTCAGGATCAATCTCTTTTAAGAAATTATTGAGAGACATATTAACACCACAGTTGTGACACTTGTAGTTGCTATTGTTCTTGATTCTGTAAAAGTAACCTCTTGCCTTAGTCCTATTCTTCTGAGAATCCCCACACAGGGGACAGCGACAGTTATAGAGGTTGGGTTTTACTCTCTTGAACTTAGAGAGTCTTGAAGAAATCAAATTGATGTATTTTACATCAATGTAATCCATACTGTTTAGTTCGTATAACTCTTTTCTATTCTAATAGGAGAAGCATCAGGAGTCAAGAGATTTGAGAAAACTGATTCACTGTTGGCAGCAAAGGATGCTATTGCTATAGCACCCATGGCCATCCAGACACGTTTCTCTAATCCACGTAGTCTTTGCAACACACTGTCATGATCTGCGTCCATTTTATCACGGAGTTTGTCAATCTTTGTAAAGAGTACAATGTCAATTTCTTCTTGTTTTGATATTCGTTCTTCATGGACAGCAAGCATTCTGCTAACTGTAGTATTTACCTCACTAAGTTTTTCAATAGCATCATCAATCTTTAAGATCACAGGTCCAATATTGGTTATTTTCTGTTCTAGAACTGCTAACTTAACTCGATCGTCCATTGGGATTGAAGTATGGGTTAAAGGTTAATGCCTTCTTTTTTGCTAATCTATCTTGTCTCTTAATCTTCCTATCCATCAGATCTTTGATGGCTTTCTTTACATATTTATTTCTACCATCAAACTTCATAGTTGAATCATAACCAGCAGTTGGTCCTTTTGCATCAGAAGAACCACTAAACCCACCAGACCCACCAGGTGGATTAGCTACCATGCCTTCTTCATTAACACTAAACTCATCATACATTGCTGATCGAAATGCATTGATAACTCTATCAATCTTATTCTTATCCATTAGTGACCCTCTTTAACTCCTCTAAACATTTCTGATCCATTTCAATATCATGAATAGCAGTTTTAGGATACTCTGGAAGTCTATCCAAAAAGACTATAAAAGTTTTTGTAATGTCCCACAACTCTCTATCAACTTTATAAAAAAGCATTGGAGTAGTGGCATCTCCAAACACATTATACAAAATGATAAAATGATTTATCAGTAAATGAGTTCTTAGTTCACCACTACTTTTATATCTTTTTAGGAGCCTCTTAATATATCTGAAGTGATTCAGATCTTTATCAAAGTCCTCACGTGTGACTGCTTGTGGATTTTGATAATGTTTAATGGCAAAGAGAAGAAAGTTCTTCTCATTCAATTCAGTAAACTGCATCTAATTAGATTAAGGTGTTGGGTAATCTGTTCCGCCTGTGGTAATACCAGACATTGCTACCAGAGTTTCTTTCTTAACTCTTAAGTTGCCATCTGTGTCCGTATATGTTGTAACACCAACCCATCCCTCATGAGTAACGTGATACTCAGAAGAAACACCTTCTGCATTGGATACACCATAGACAAAGTTGTCACCTGGATTGTTTAGAATAGTGCTCTCACTATACTTAGAATCAAGGATAGTATACTTAGGGAGTTGAGTAACTCCAAATATAACACCAGAAATAGCAGCACCTGAGAGTGCCATTGTGCTACCAATAGTACACTGAATTGTTGAAGCAACAGAAACTATTACTGCATCACCAAAATATGTTGTTGCCTTTGAACCGAAACGAATTACATCACCTTCTTGAGCAGATCCAGTCTGTCCAAAAGAAGTACCAGTTCCAGTAACAACACCGGTATCATAATCTAGGACAACAGCGCCAACTGAATCCACGTTGTCATTATTTCCCCAAAGTGCCATGTCTTTTCCTAATAAACTTTGTTAGATAGAAATATTTATAAAAACCTGAGAGACTATATCTCAACAGATTTTTACTCTTCTCTGTTCTTAATTGCCTTAGTCACAACCTCAAGAAGTTGATCATCCATATCAGTCTTGGTCAGCTTAACCGCCTTAGCAAGAATAACAAGACAGATCTCAACCATCTTCTCACCCAGTTCTTCGTTCTCTGGAATTTTAGAAACTGCATCTTGGATGATTTTTGATGCAAGTGGAAGTAAAAATGCGAGCATGATAAACCTCGTAGGGTATCTATACTCTATATATCAATCTTTGTTTGAGATCACTCAACACCATATCTACGATCAGACTTGCTAGTATCCATATTATTCTTTGCCATCTTAGTAGCAGTAGCATACATTACTGACTTAGCATCAGCACCATATCTTTTCTTAAATCCTGAATACTTCTTCTTCATACCCTTGACAATCTTTTCCTTCTCATCAGTCTCTGCCTTATCAAGAACTTTCTCATTAACAACTTCTTCATCACTGAATTCAGTCTCTTCATTAGCATGACCCATAGGAATCTTACCTGACTTCTGAGCTTGCAATCTTTGCTTATCAAGCAGTTGCTGTCTCTTCATCAGTTGACCCTTCATTTGAAGTTGCTTCTTCTGCTCAGGACTTACCTGCTGCTCTTCAACTTCAACAACTTCAAGAATTGTTCCACCCAATGTCTCAAATGCTTCTTGCATTGGAGGATTGATTACAACTTTATTTTTTACCTTTTTCTCTTTAACCTCTTTGTCCATCTCAGTATCCTTCTTAGGCTGTGATGATGGAATATCAGCAATCTCACGAAGTTCAAAGTCAGTTCTCCATGAAGAATGCTCAGACAATCCAAGTTTCTGCTTCACAGACTGACGTTCTGTCGCACTGATACCAGATTGAGAACCCATAAAATCATTAAAGGCTTTGAAAAGATTACCACCTTCTTTCTTAGCCTTGTATCTAATTGCTTTGGTCATTTGAGTGACCCTACTCTTCACCTCTTCTGGTGTATTGTCTTGTTCAGAGATCATGACACTAGATTACTTCTTCTTTCTGTATTTATTTATGAATTCTCTTCCATATCCTTTATATGGTTTGCCACCAGTCTGGACATTGGTCTTTTCTCCCTTATCAAATCCAGGAGTCATATCAGCAGCATACTTGAAGTATCCAGATGTACCTGTCAAAGTATTTGGTTTACCAGGAAGTCTATTCTTCCTACTCATCTTGACTTCTGTATACTCTTTCAAGTCTTTAATCCAGGACTTGAACATAATATTTTCTTCAGTCACACAGATCAAATAGTTAGTTCCTCTTCTAATAACCTTACCAATCAATCCAGTGTTTAGGTTCTCCACCAGACTATCTGCCTTAAAGATCTTACCAGAAACATAACTTTCTCTAAGATTCTTCCAGTCAAACTTAGGTGCTATCTCCCAAAGATTCCAACCCTCTTTGACTTCCATCTTCTTGCGAAGATTATTCATCATATTTTTAGCTGACTTGTCATCAATTATCTTAGGTACACCCTTTCTAAATTCTTTAAAATCATTATTTGCTGCTGCTTTTCTCATCTTAGAAGCAGACATTCCCTCTACACCTTCTGCTTCCTCATCTCTATCTCCAGCAGATATAGTCTCCACACCAGAAAAATCATAGAGTTGACCATTGTAATCTCCTGAGAGCTTTTTAAATTCCTTAACTCTATCACCACCAACGACAATTTTAACACTTGAATATCCATCTTCATGCCCCTGTTTCAGAACGTCAAATATAGTCCTAGCATTAGGATCATTTACAATGTTCTCTGAATAATCAGGGAACATTTGTCTCATTACATCTACTTTCTCATCAGGATCATATGGATTCTTTTTCTTATCCTGTGATCTTGATGGATAAATCTTAAAAGATCCTTTACCTGCTGCCTTCTTAGCAGCATCTAAAAGTTTTTGATGACCTACTGTGGGTGGATTAAATCTACCAAAGGTTACAGTTAAAGGTCCAAGATCCTCCTTAGGTGACCCATCTGCTCTTGTAGGGATCGGCATCCTCCTTGGAGTTCCATCTCCAAATACTCCAAACTCTCCCTGTTGCTCAGGAGCTGGTTGTTCAGGTTGACTCTTTGCTGGTTTAGATTCTGTGTCATTAGTCTGTTGTTTTTCTTTTTTTGACAGCATCTCAAGTCTGCCACTTTTGGTTACAGCAACTCTGCTACCATCTTTGTCATACCAGTTGCCATGACCATCTCCAGTCAGTTTCAGACGTTCTGCCTGTTCTGATGCCTGAGATGTTCTTGCTTCTCTGAAGAAACTTAAAAAGGATTTCATTAGTTATAACTTTTCCCCATAAGGGTATTTAGGTGCCTGCCAAATTAAAGACATCAGAATCAGATTCAGGCGATAGACCTGTCTCATCAGTAAACTTTTTAAGATCATTCTTAGATGGTTCAGCAATCCTTTTCCTTGCCATAACATGATACTCTTCAGAGAGATCAAACCCAATGTAATCATGTCCAAGTAGATTAGCAACCAGACCAGTAGTTCCAGAACCACTATATGGGTCAAGAACAACACCAGGTTCCTGCATTACAGCATGAATACATCTTGTAGGGAGTTGAATAGGGTATGGAGCAGGGTGAGGATTCCTCATCTCAGGACCAAACTTCCACACACTTGTCCACTCAGCACACTTTCTAGGCAATCTAGGATGCTTTGCTCCTTTACATAACCAGAAAATTCTTTCATCAGTTTGAATAAACCTATATCCAGAAATCTCAGGACCACTGCCTCTGTTCCAGACAATCTCTTCCCTGATATTCCACTTAGTCTTTGTCAACCATGCCCATGGTGAGATGGCATCACCTTTATAATACCTGACCTTGTGATTATAGAAGAGGGACCCACCATCCTTTGTCTTATCAAACAGAATATCTAACAGTTCAATCTGCTGCTCTTGATACTCCTCCTCAGGTAGAGTATCATCAAATGCAGCATATTCAATCTTACGAAACAAACCCCCACCTACACCACACTTGTTGTAGGGAGGGGAAGTTACAGTGCAGTCAATGGACTCATCTTCAAGACCCTTTGCCAACTCAATGCAGTTACCAGTTCTCAGGTCAATCATAGTCGTGCGCTTATATGAATATATTATAGCAGGTTTCTAAAAACTAGTCAAGCTATTGGACTTTAATGAAAGGACCAGCAAGGTCTCCTTGATTTATATTCATCTTTGATGATAAGAAGTATGCATGTGAAATCAGTTCACCAAGTTTACTCTTCTTATCTGCTTCATAGAACATTTTTATATATCTAAGATGCCTCAACTTTGCTCTCATTTTCTGGTCAAAGTTCTTACCTCCTGGACTACCCTTGTCCATTAATGCAATCATTTTGATGAACTCTTCTGGCGATACTTTCTTTCCATTAATTTTAAAATTCCCTAGATCAATAGGAACACTAGGTCTCTTTCCAGAAATAATATTTTTAATATAATCCTGCCAATACTTTACTTCTCTCTCATTCAGTTGTCTATTCAATGGGATATTATGATTCAAATCTTCACTTGTATACTTCTTAACAAGATCTGCCATCTTGGGAGCAGGTATAGAACCATTCCTAGCAGCTGCTGTTGTATACTTTCCTTTGTTATTTAAAACCAAATCTCTTGGTTCAGTAGCATCAGCAGCCTTACTTGAACCTTTTGTTTCCCATGAATACTTTTTAGCATAGGTTCCTGCTTCAAATCTAGAAGCAAACCTTAAAGAGTTTCCAGCAAAGTCAGTACTACCTCCCCTAGACGTCACATCCATTACAGTCTTAAGAGGTGTTTCAATATCCCCATCCTTAACATCTAGTCCATCAGGTCCTAAATGTAGATTAGTCTCATAGATCTTTACATCAGCACCCTTTGTCTTCTGCTTCAAAGAGATGGGTAGCATCTTCTTCTCTTTCAGCATTTGAGTCATATAAACATTCACAGTCCCAACAAAGATTTCTGGATCTAGATCATTAAACTCCTTTTTTAAGGTGTCAATCATATTCTTCATCTTAGTATCATCTGCCTTCTTAGTCATATAGACATCAGCAGTATTCCAAGAATCTTTTTTATTTGTAAATATTGCTTTCTGTTCTCTGGAAAAACTATCCCAAATGTAGTTAATTATAGTAGTTGTACTTGATGATGGTATAGTTTTAGTCCTACCATCATAATGAGCATACAACCAAGACCCATCTTTTGTTCCTGGTGAATGACCAAGATACTTCATCAAAGCATCAGTTCCAGCAAGTATACCATCACGCCAATCTTTGGACATATTTGGATACTCAGTATCCATTGCCTGGGTCATATCAACACTAGCACCAGGCGTTGTTGATTGACCATTATTAATTGCTTGATAATAAGAGGCAATAGAGGCTGCTTCAAATTTTGCTGTATCAGCCATTCACAATCCTCAGTCTACCCAGGAATTTACTATCTCTTCAATTCTAGCAAGTTCTGTTTCAGAGAAAGTTACTTCCTCTGTTGATAGAGCTGCAGCACGTTTGCGGGCTTTGTTACCACTGCCTCTCGCATCATCAGCACCATACTTACTATAACCACCTTTCAATTGACGTTCATGTGCTGCTTTTGATCTATCTGCAACACCTTTGGAATAACGTGAACCACCAAATTCTTTTTGATCTCTTTCTGCTTTTGCACGAGTACGTTGAAGAATCTGAGCCTTAGCAGAAGTATCAGACCTTTCTGGACCAACGTTATACTTCTTACGAAGTTGATCACCCCTACTCATGGGTTTTGCTGGTTCTTCTTTCTTTTTGCCACCAAGAAGTCTTTTTACTGCAGAACGCAATCCTTCGTCTAAAGATTCATACTCCTCACTCATATCATCCCAGGTAAGATCTGAACAATTATACCCTTCAGAAATAAGGAAGTCAACATACTCTTCTACTTCCTCCTTCTTCATCTTACCCTTGGCAGCATCCATACGAGCAGCACCCTTAGGATCAATGCCTTCCTTCATACCTTTCTTGCCTTTCTTCTTGTCAGAAAGTGCCTTCTTCATAGTCTCCTTCTCATCACCATCACCATCAAAGTCCAAATAGTCAGGCTTAGAACCTTTCTTCTCTGCTACAAACTCCTCATTCTTGGGCACACAGTTGGGGACCATCTTGCCACCCTTCTTCTTCATACCAACTTTCTTGTGGCTATCCCAGCAAGGATCTTTTTCCTCTTTAGCTAGTTGTGCTTTACGACCTGCAGGATTCTGCATTGCAATTCTACGTTGCATCTGCTTATTGGTTTCCTTTCCTTTACCATGACGAGCAGCAACAACTTCCTTAGCATAAGCTTTATTGGATTGACGTTCCATCTTCTCTTTAGGAAGAGGTTGGTAACCTTCAATCATTTTAAGAAGACCTGCTTTCACAACAGCAACATCTTCTGCTACCAAAGCAGCATGATGTCTCTGAACTCTCTTCTCTTGACTATGCCTAACAGACCAGGTTTCTTGAAGTCTCTTGGAGTATCTATACTCAGCAAATCCTTCAAGTTGTTTTGCTTTTGATTGAATACGAGTAAATGTCTCAGCAAATGCATCAAAGAGTCTGGAAAGTTTAGCATTCCTTCCAGTGTTATCACCTTCTGCAAGAACATCAGACAAAACATCTGCTGCTTCTTGAGGTGTGAGTCCCTCAGCAAAAAGGGTTTCACATATTTCTTCAGAAATCTCACGAAGGTCATTATCAGTCAGAGATGCAGTGTTCATTTCACTGACTGGATCTCTTTGTGAATAATACTCTTCCTTTGCTTCCACACTATGGACAGCAGAGTATGCTTCCATGAAGTTACGCATTGATGAAGACATTTTCGTTCGCAATTACTATTCCTTTCTTTATTTATACTTCCTCTTCTTTTTGTTTCTTCTTGTTGAACCCAAAAGGCATATGATCTGGATGATCTTCAAGTCTCATCTTGTGTGCAAGAGCACAAACAGACTCCATTACCTTCAAACAATCTTCAGTCTTTGAACCTTCTGGCATATTCCTTAGAATAATATCAAACAATGGAAAGAATCTATCTGATGCTGCATGGACTTCATCAGTTGTTAGTGGATTCATGTTCATTTTTTAGTGTCTCCTCAATTTGGTTGTCAATGTTTACAATAATATTACGAATATCAATGATTCGTGTTGGGCAACAAGATACATCTAATGTGTATCCATTTTGTTCACGATAGAGTGCCTGCCTTACAGCAACTGCACTTCTCACATCAAGTTCAAGTTTAATCATACATCTCCAGATTTACGGTTTTCAGATTCATGAACATTAAACTCACCACCAGGGTAGCGAGATTTCAGTTTATCTACATTCATTTCAATGATCTCATCAATGGTAGTATCAAGACCCATACAGGCTTGTGCAACATACCACATGACATCTCCCAGTTCACGCTTCAAGTGAAACAGGTTCTCTTCATTTACAGGTTTACCTTGGAAGATAATTTTCTTGACTACTTCAGTAAACTCACCTGCCTCAGCAGACATTCCTACAGCAGCAGTAAGCAATCGCTCGGTAGGAAAGTCTTGACCTTCAAGTTCTTGGATACGATATACAAAAGCTTGGTGGTCTTTACTTTGTTCTGAGGTGACTTCATTTACAAATTCAAGGTATCTTTGCGTGTCTACAGTCATAAATTTAAAGGTTGTTGTTGATTTTCAGGGAGGATCTTTTGTTCAGGAAGTCCTAAGTCAGGAGAAAGTGTTGTGTGTGACACATCAACTGTTTTTGGTGGTGAAAAATATACTTTTACATATGTGTAATCATATGCCCAGTTTCTTTCACATGCTGCAATGGCATCTTTTTCAGAACCACAATGACACACTCTTTCACCTATTGTATCTCTGACTTCAAAATAATGAGGAGCTTCTATCTTAGTAATTTGTGTTTGTAACTTTCTATTAGTAAGTCCCATTAGAATTTAAATCCATCAAATGACTTCTTTGGTTTTTCATCATTACTATACTCCTCATCTTTACCATTGTCAAGCAAGTCTTCTTGTGCTGACTGCTCACAATCATAGAGTCTCATCTTTGCTCTATCAATACCCACAACAAATCTCTTATTGATATTGATATCATTGTATCTATTCTTCAATTGCTTGACTAGTATTTGTCCAAGCCCCTCAAGGTCATCAGTTGAAATAAGGGCAAACATAAGATCAGCAGTAGCAGGGAGACCAAAGGACTCACTAGTATCAGTAAGCTCAACGTCACTGCTACCATAACCAGAGCGAGTGGTCTGCGTGGCAGAAACGATAGGGACGTTTGCCTCGACAGCCAACCCTCGAAGCTCTTCAGCAATAGCCTTGACAGTTGTATATGAATTGACATTGCTACCTGCGCGATACCTTTCGGAAGCACATATATTAAGGTAATCAATGAAAATAATATCAGGTCTAAATGATTTCTTAAGAGCGAGCTCATTAATAAGTGCCTTAAAGTGCCCTACATGTGCAGTAGCAGTTGGGTATTCTTTAATTATAAGAGAACCTTGAGTTTTCTGTGCAACATTGTTGACTTTAGTTTCAAAGATCTGTTTTGGAAGGGCAGCAATATCCCCAATAGGAACATTCAAAAGATTAGCATCAATTCTTTCTGCAATTCTTTCCTCAGCCATCTCAGCTGTGATGTATAGTACGTTCTTGCCTTGGAGTAACACACTGCTTGCGACATGACACATAAACAAAGACTTACCAACACCAGTGCCAGCAAGAGCAATATTGAGTGTTTTGTTTGGAAGGCCACCCTTTGTAATTTTGTTGAGGAAGTCCAGGTCGAATGCGATCCTTTCCTCTTTCTTGTTGTATAAGTCATATCTTGCTTCATAATCTTCTAGATAGTCGTGACCTACATGATTATCAAAGGATACAGCAAGTGCATCAGAGAGAATTGAAGGAATAGCATCTGGGGTTTTCTTATCATCACCACCATCAGCAATATGAATAGACTCCATCAGGGCAAGGTAGATAGCACGATCACGACACCACTTCTCAGTAGTATCCATTAACCATTCTATCTCAGCAGGTTCACTATCTAGGTGTTCAATTAGAGTAGTGATTTCTTTGTAAGAGGTTTCATTAATATCACTTCTTTTCTCTACTTCAATATTGAGAACTTCCTTTGTAGGAACCCTATTGTATTCAGTTACAAAGTTACTGATCTCATCATAAAGTGTCTTTTGATTGAAGTCTTGAAAGTATTCTGTTTTGATAAAAGGAATTACTTTCCTTAAATATTCCTCATTGTGTAAAAGGTTCTTGAGAACAAGAAACTCAACCCTCTCCATAACTAAATTCCTTTTTGGCGATTTGATCTAATTGTTGCATTACTTCTTCAGTGAAGTATTGTTCTGGATCTTTCAAGATTGCCTTGGCATAAACCTTCTTGCCATCCATCTCATAGCGTCCTGCTACATTCTTCCATAGTCCTCCAAGTTCTCCTAACTCAAGTAGACCATAGTACCTATCAAGACCCCTATGATCATAAAATAAACGAATAGTGACATCCTTATTCTCTTTACTTAAACGCGACTTAGCAGTCTTTGCCTTGATAAGATTTCCAACGACTTCTGTTCCATCCTTTTCCTTCTTCTTGCTAAGATAGATGATAGTGCTAGCAGCATACTTAAGACCAGAACCACCACCCATTTCTTTTGTAGGAACGTAAGAGCCAATAACATCGTAGGTATGATTGGTAACAATCATTGGAATTTTTGCTTGACCAAGTTTCAATGTTAACATTCTAAAAGCACCTTTGACAAGTTGAGATTTAGTCATATCTCTTACTTGTTTGTCATCTAACGCATCACGAATCTCCTTCTCTGTGGATAACATACCCAAAGAGTCTAGCACGAACATACAAGGTTTACGTTCATCCTCAGAGGTTTTTAAATATATATCAACAGCCTGAAGTGCCTTCTGCCTAAACTGCTCAATTGTTACAACATTGATAACAACAAATCTATTTAAGTCAATGCCACGACTTACTAGTAGTGATTTATTAACTGCTGCCTCAGTATCAAAATAAAGGCAATATGCATCGGGATTAGTATCCAGGAAGTTCTTGACCACTGCGAGTGAAAAGAAAGTCTTTCCAGTAGAACTTTCGCCAGCAATTGCAGTAATTTTATTGCCAGATACCCCACCACTGATAGACCCAGATACAAGAGCGTTAAGAACGAACGAACCTGTGTCCACATATGTCTCAGTGTCGTCAATATCTGCTGCAAGTTTTGTGTACTCATCTCCAATCTCTTTTACAATATCGCGTAAGAAGTCCATAGTCAAATCCATCATCCAAAAAATAATTCTAGGTTTACAACCCTTTCAACATTCCAACCAATAGCATCAAGGATAACCTTTACAGGCTCTAAGAAAGCTTTGCTGAATTGTAACTCATAGTCTATGTACTTGTCAATTCCCATCTCATAAGGGAACTCAGAGATGAATGAAATAACATTCTCTCTGATTGGGTTTTGTTTCTTTAAGTATATAAACTTGATTTTATCACCATTATTGATAAGAGAATACTTATTAGTTAAACCTCTTTCTTTCAAATAATGATTATATAGTAATGCTCCTCTTACATGGATAGGGCATCCCTTACCATAGATTGTAGAGTGCGCTTTGTGCTTCTTCACATCAGAGATTGACCTAGGAAAGGCAATCTGCTCTGGAGGCATATTCCTAAACTTGGTTTTAGCATCATCAATAAAGTCAATCACATCCTCCTCTGTGCCCTCCATCATTAGGTGTAGAGCATCCTTAATCATCTTCCTACATGGAGCAGGTGTAGAGGACTTCACTGCCTCAATACCCATCATCTTCAGTTTGGGTTCCTCATATCTAACACCCTCACTATCCCACACATTGAGGATGTATCTCTTCTTAGCAGTCCAGATTCCACGATCAGCAATGTTCTCTCTCTTCATCTGCATCTTCTGATCATATGCATTCACATACGTCGCAAGAGTTTGATAAGAGGATTCGATGAACGGTTCCAACTTGTCCTGGCAGATCTGGTCAAGTATCCCCACAAGTTTAGCCTTATTGCTGATATGATCACTAAAAAATTTATTAACGAGAGGTCCAAAATTAATATAGATTGAGTCAGTGTCAGATGCAATGACATAATCCACATCTTCTGTTTTTAATAGATTATTTAGGTATGCATTCATGCGAATCTCAATCCATCTAATAGATGTCTGTCCAGATAGAGTGATTGCTTCAGCATTTGCTAACTTATAGTATCTAAAATACTGATTACCAATGGCACCATAAGCAGAGTTCAGAGCAATCTTTCTGCCCATTTGGAAGTTATTAAACTTAGCAACATCCTTCACTGTCTGGTCTCTAAGTTTCAAGAGTTCCTTATCAGTCAATGAGGAGTAGTCCTTATCTGATGTTACAATCTCCTTCTCTGCACCTTCTTCTGCCCCACCAATTAAGAATCCCATCAATCAACCTCCCAAATATTCCACTCATAATCTTCAATCACAGTGTTTGCAAACAACCTGTTACTGAGTGTTTCAATCTCTTTCTCAGCATACTCCTTATTGGGTGCCTCAAAATCAATCTCAATCATTTTACTCAATCTTAGTTTCTGCATACTTAGATCAGATAGTCTACCACATGCCTGACGAACTGCATTACCTGCAGAGTCATCAACCTGAGCTCTCAGACGAATATAAACTTTGGCTTTAAACTTCATTCAACAACTCCAATAACCCATGACTTCATATCTATAAGTGTTTGAGTATATTCTACCACATCTGGAGGAACAATGATACAGAATCCAATACCAAGATTGAATACATTACGCATCTCTTCCTCAGCAATGTCACCTGCCTGCTGGATCTTGTTAAAGAGTTCTGGTCTATCCCAAGCATCATAATCAACATCAACAGTCAGATGCTTTGGAAGGCATCTAGGAAGGTTCTCAGGGATACCACCACCAGTGATGTGAGCCATTCCCAGAATAGGAACCTCATCCAATAGGTGCTGAATGAGACGAGCATAGATGGTGGTGGGTCTCAGCAACTCTGGCATCTCCTTATAGTAAATGTAATTTCTGTTAAGCAAATGATTAACAAGAGTATATCCATTACTATGGAGTCCGCTACTCTCAATACCAATGACTATATCACCTGCTCTGATATTACTTCCATCAACAATCTCATTCTTCTCTACAACACCGGTACAGAAACCAGCAAGATCATAATCAGTTGCTCTAAAATGTTCTGCAGTTTCTCCACCTAGTAGTTCCATTCCTGCCATAGCACAACCGGTGGCAACTCCATGAACAATGTCACTGACGTTAGCATCAAGCGATTTGGTAGAAATATAGTCTAGAAAATATAATGGTTTAGCGCCAGAACATATAACGTCATTGACGCACATAGCAACGAGATCCTGACCAATAGTTGTGTAATCATTAGCAATCCTACAAATGTTAATTTTAGTTCCGACACCATCAGCACCAGATACAAGTACAGGTTTCTCATATCCTGATGGGATTTCCATCATTCCATTGAACCCGCCAATGTTAGGTGCCAGTGCTTTGATATACTCTACAAAAGATCTACCCTTGATAATGTCAACGCCAGCAGTTTTGTAGTCCATCAATAAATTTCTCCTTTAGCAATTTGTTCACGAAGTTTTAGTTTCCATACTATGTAATCCATCGTTGGGATACACATGGGATTCCAACCAACAAAGGTTGTTGACTCTCCACTTGGTATCTTCCAACACTCAGCATCATCATTCTCAAGGTCTAGTGATTTACGATACTCATCCTCACCAAACATAACAACAGCACGTTCTGCTTCATTCAAACTCTTGAAGCAATCAAAAGAATTCTTTCTAATGATGTCAGGGATTTCGTGTTTCATTATAGACCTCTCTTCTTCATTTCAGATTCAATGTCAACTAGTTTCTGTTTGCTCTTCAACATCTTACCTTTGAATACCTTACGTTCAAGATACATCTTCTCCATCAGTTCTGGTAGGAAACCTTTCACATCCTTACGATACATGGCACCATTAGCACACACAGCATAGTCTTTATACATCTCAAAGTTAAGTGACTCATCCAAAATCTTATTCACAGTTACTGATGGGTGCCTCTCATCCATCAGTGTCTCTGGTGAGATATTGTATTGCATCATCAGGTGAGGATATAGAGAGTTAAGGTCAAAGGATGCTACCCAGTCATAAACACCAGGTTTTGGTTCCTTTACATAAGCACCAGCAAACTTATCACTCTTCTCACTCTTATCCTTCTGAGGAATAACAATGTTTCTCCTCTTTAAGTAGTTGTAGATAATAGTATCCCACATCCTTACTTGATACATAACATCAACATAGTTGACTTTAGCATCATATGCCATTGTGATTGCTAGTTCAATTAGTTTGAGTTTCTCCTCCAACTTATCTACCAGTTCCACGTCAATGATGTTGTAGTCTACAAACTTCTTCCAGTTGCCTTTATAGAAGTCTTTGAAAGTATCAAACTCACTATGGTCTAGTTTCTTCTGTCCCAGTTCAGTCTCTGCAATAAAATCTAGTCTGTATGACTCACGATTAACATAGGTAAACTTCTTATACAGGTCAAGGTAATCTAGTGTAGTTAGACCAACAATATCAAATACATTGTACATCCTTCCTGTGATGGTAACCTCATCATGATTTACCATTCCCCAAGGTGATAGTTCCTTCACCTTCTTTGGTCCCATAATCCTACCAATCCTTCCACACAGATATGGAATATCATATAGTCTCACATTCCATCCTGTAATCACATCAGGAGTATTGTTGGACCACCAATAAAGAAATGCATTCAACATCTCAACCTCATCACTGAATTGATGATAGGTTACATTATTCTGTGAGGGGACATACTGGTGCCTACCCCAGGTTGTGATTTGCTTTGTACTGTAATCTTGAATAGAGATGGTCAGCATCTCCTCAGAGCAGGACTCAGGGTCAGGAAACCCCTGTTCTGCCTGCACCTCAATATCCATAGTCACCAAGTTGATCTTCTTTATGTCAAACTTGATCTCTTCCTCTGGATACTTATCTGAGATGTATTGATACATATACCTCTCATTTCCATAGATGGGAAACCCTTCTACATCACCATACCTTTTATAAAAATCTCTACAATCCCTGACTGTTCCTGGATGAATAGGCTCTACATTATCACCTTCAAGAGTTTTCCACTTACTCTCCTTCTTTGATTTAACATAGAGAGTTGGTTGGTACTCTTCTCTAGCAGTGAAACTCTTTCCATTCTCAAAACCACGAACCAGGACATTGTTACCAATCACCTGAATATTGGTATAAAACTTCATTTCACCAGTTTCTCGTACTTATCTTTTAGTTTACTATTAGGTTCTGTGATAGTCAAGATCTTATCTGAGTGCATCATAAAGGTGTTCTGAGCAGTCAGATCAATCAACCAAGGAATCAATTCCAAAGTAGATTCATTGATAGTAAAAGGTTCAATCAGTTTACAATCAGGTTCTCCAAGTTCTGTGGAGACTTCTTCAATTTGTGTAAGAATAATCTGGTTGTTTGTTAGGATGAGTAATTTAATATCCTTCATTTGCCCACTCCATAATCAGGTGCTGTCATTTCAAGTTTGCTAATTGTATTATGTAGTTTAGCAATTGCTGCTTTTGCCTCAGGAGTTTCTTCCCAAGTCCATTCTTCCTCACGACCTTTGCTATCTTTCTTTTTACTTTTCTTCTCTGACATACAAACTCCTTATTAACGATATCATAGCATAAAAAAAGAGGGGTGTCTATGGTTTTTGCCATAGAACCCCTGCGGCGACGATATCAACTATTTAGAACCAGTTCTTACGTTGATGATGTTCTGGAACAATCCTCTTCATAGAGATTGTTAGGAGCCCATTCTCAAATTTAACTGATCCAACTTCCGTATCCTCTGCCAGTGTCCAAGCTCTGGTGAAAGATCTTGCAGCCACTCCTCTATGGACATATGTTGGATTCTCTGTGGATTCTTCTCGTTTTCCTTCAACGAAAAGTTTTCCTTCTTCTGTGTAGACATTAACTTCTTCTGGTGTGAATCCTGCCAATGCTAACTCTAGTTGTGATTCTGTGTCACTGACTTGAATGAGGTTGTATGGAGGATAATTTGATGTTTCTTGACCTCTAAGGATTCTATCAATGTAGTCATCCATTCCAATTGTGTTGCGCGTAATCCTGTCCATGAATTTGTCCAGGTCTGCAGCATTGTACTTCATGAGATTGGCCATGTACTTCTCCTTGAATAAGCGAGATTTGATTGTGTGGATCCCGAAGGCATCCACTTATTATTTATACTAGATACAAAAAAAGTGAGTGGGGAAAACTCTACTTTTTCTTCAATTTAAAGACATAAATGTGTTTTCCTGGAGTCTCAAAATATTTAGATCTTTTCTACCTCTACTTTACCTTTCTTGCCAATGTTATACTTCTGTTCCAAAACCCAATCACTCTTATCTCGATAAGGAAGAACTTTGATCTGATTCAAAGGAGCAATGTCAATGATTTCATCTTCCAGAACAACATTGATCAAACCCCAATCAACAAGAAGACGAGTAATACGATTCCTACGCTGAACATCGTTAATAGTAATGTTAGCGTACTTACCATCAAGAGCAAAAAGTTCCTTAAAGTGAACTATGTAATATTTACCCTGCTTATGTAAAATATGGCAAGATTGGTAAAGTTTCTTTTCTTTTCTAGAAGCAACACCAATTCTAGTCAGTGTTTCTCTTACCTTTAAAAAATCATCAGGTTCATTTAGTTTGATCTCAATCATCTTATCTTGAGACCAACTAACCTGTGGTTCAGGAGTTTGTGTCATTTTGTACCACCAGTGTCAAGTCTTTGTTTAATGAATTCGATTTGTTCATGTGATAAAATTTTCAGTGCTTGAGATGCTTTTTCATTACTATAACCATAGTATTGTTTTACGCAATCTAAGTCAGTGACCTTATCTTTGCGAATCCAAGGAGAGAATCTCTTCCTTTTCCTCAGAATATTTATATAAAATTCATATTGCATATCTTTGTCTAAAAAGTGATACTTATTCATCTCACTTGCAAAAAGAATGCAATCAAGATGACCAGACATACATCTATTAACAATAAAAGAAGGATACTCCTTTGCTAAATGTGGTTCATCTTTAATCAGATTAACTTTATTGAAGTTAATTGAGTTCAACCAGTCTTTCAGTTCCATATTAAAATACAGCAGTTACACCAACAATAGTAGCATCAGGATTGCGAGCCAGAGCAACCTTCTTAGCATCCTGATAATCTCTAGCAATCACTTCTTCTTTGAAGACTGTTCCTGCTTTAAACAATGTCACTTGACACTTCATAATTAAAAAGTAGTAGTTCTTTTCTGCTCTTCTGTTCTCTCATATACTCCCCAACAGAACGCATAGTATATGTATGATCAAACTCTGCTGTATTCCAATCAATGAATCTATCCTTAACAAGTTGATCTGAATTGTAACTAATAAGTTGATTCAGATTAGTTTCATTACAAGTCTTAGCAAAAAGATCATGATCAAATCCTCTATGCATACTGCCCTTCTTCCCATAGATATTATCCTTGATATCATAGGGTGGGTCAAGATATACAAATGCTTTCCTTTCAGACTGCTCATCTAAAAGTTGTTCATAACTAAGATTAGTAATCTTCCAGTTCTTGATAAGTTCTGAATACCCAGGAAGTTTTTCAATTCCTCTGATAGAAAAGTTACCTTCTGATGCTGCTTTAGAGAATGAAGAACTCTCAGTAAGACCTGAGAAAGAGCACTTGTTTACAACATAGAATGAAATTGCTCTCCAGAAGTCATCATCACCATCACCTGATAGATACTCTTTTGCTGAAAGGAATAAACCTTTTGCTGAATCAGGGTTGCAGTTCTTATACTTCAATTCAAGAAGTTTTTCCCTCATAACAACTCCATCATTCTGAAGTTGCTTCCAGAAATTGACTAGAGGAGTGTATAGATCATTTACCCAAATACTAACAGTAGGATACTTCTTAGTTACATATAAAGAGACACTCCCACCACCAATGAATGGTTCCCTGAACTCACTATATTCACGAAGATCAGGAATGTATGGATTAATTTTTTTACATGCACGTGACTTACCCCCTGGGTATCTCAAAGGCGTCTTATGAGATTTCATCATAGGATGAGTTTCTTGCCAGTAGTTTGAATTGGAGAGAAGATCTTCTCATAGTTCTCTACAATCTCATCTCTAGCATCAATTACATAAACAATATACTCCCTTGGAACACTAATGACTTCATCTTCTTTTGAAAGATAAGACCAAGGAACAAACCCTACCTGTCCTTGTGAACTAGGAACAGCAACAAGAGGATTCTGAACCTGCAATGAGGTATCATCTTCTTCTATCAAGGTAAAGATAACCTCCTCACCAGTATTCATACGCAATACTTTTACATTCATTTAATTACCTCTAGTTTCATACAATTTAATAACTTTGTTCACTTGTTTCCTATCAGTTCCACAAGGGGCATTCTTTAGACAAATCAAAATCAATTCATCATCAGTGATAGTGGGTTTAATTGTAAATCCCCATTTATCAAGTTTACCTCCTGTGGGTGTCTCTGGACTATCAAACATCACTTAAACTCACATTCTACCATTATTTCAGTTAAACATGCCAGCATATTTATTTCTTGGTCTGCGACGAAGGAACTTTGATACTGATACTTAGCAATAATAAGAACAGCAGCAGCAATCCCAGGACCTGCCAGGTGTACATAAAGAGCATCATAAATGCTGCGCAAGAGTACAGTAGGATCATTGTCCAAATTATCAACGACCCACTTTCTGACCTGAGAATAGTCTTTACCTTTGAGAGTTTTGAAAAGATCATCTGTCTTTACATTACTAAAAGTTGCAAGGATACCACTATCTATTTTACCACTAACTGAGTATCTCTGCAACTCATTAAGAACACGTCTCCAATCAGGAAAGTGTTTTTGAATAAGTTCTACTAAAACTTTTGGATCATATTCCACAACTTCTTTCTCAAGTATAGACCTGAGACGGTTGAAAAACTTCGCTGCAAGTTCTTGTCTTTCTTTACCTCTGATTGAGAAGTCAACGACGGAGCATCTAGAGTGGAGAGGTTGAATGATTTTGTTTTTGTAGTTGCAGGTGAAGATGAATCTGCAGTTACCAATAAACTCCTCAGTAAACGCCCGTAAACAGAGTTGTACATCTGGGGTAGTGTTATCTGCCTCATCAATGATGACGACTTTGTGTTTCGCAGTTGAAGAAAGCGAGACGGTCGAAGCGAAATTCTTCGCATTGTTTCTGACAGTATCCAGGAATCTCCCCTCATCGGATCCATTGATGACATAATAATCTGCTCCTAGTTCCTGACATAATGCTTTTGCTACTGTAGTCTTACCACATCCTGGAGGTCCAGAAAGAAGAAGGTTTGGTACCTCACCCTTTGCTAAGAAATCTTTGAATGTTTTCTTTGTACTCTCTGGAAGAATACAATCATCAATAGTCTGGGGTCTGTATCGTTCTGTCCAAATGAATTCATTACGACTCATTAACTTTCCTCATAATAAAAGAATCACCATTATCAATAAATTCTAACATATCCCCCTCTTTCCATCCAGTTTCTTGGAGGATTTCTTCAGAGAATGTTAAAACTCCATCATCACTTACTACCAATGTAGTATTCATACAAACTGTCTCAACTTAATTAGTATAGTTTTATATGCCTCTACTATATCACCTTCTCCATTACGGAACAAGTCCTTATCAAACCTTCCTGACTGTCCCTTGCTCCACAACCTCATGTTGTCTGGTGAGAGTTCATCAGCAACATAGAGGTCACCATGAGCATCATATCCAAACTCTAGTTTGAAATCAACCAAATCAATACCACACAGAAAGAACAGTTGTTGTAATGCATCATTGATATTACGAACCTGTTCAATCAGTGGTTCTGTATTGATACCCATTAACCTTACACGATCTGGTGTGAGGAGTGGATCATTCTTTGTATCATCTTTGAGAAAGAACTCAACAATAGGTGGTTGAATAACCATACCTTCTTTGAGATTGGTGGTTCTTACAATAGAACCTGCTGCAATGTTCCTACAGATAACTTCTACAGGAACAATCTCCAGTTTCTTACACTTCATGGTATCCAGTGAAGGACAATCAATAAAGTGAGTTCTGATTGAGTTACTTTCTAGATACTCAAACAACATTGCTGACATAAGACAACAGATATTACCCTTTCCTTTTGGATAATCAATCATCTGCCCATTTCCAGCAGTCACACAATCTTCATACTTAATCAATACCTCTTCAGGATTATCAGTAGCATAAAGTGTTTTTACTTTTCCTTTTAAAATTTCAGTCATACCCATTCAGGTTTACGGTTAGGTAGGCGAAGATAATTATCTTTCACCCAAGGTTTAGAACCAATATACATTTTGTATGCATCAAAGGTTGAAATACTAGTATCTAGTTTGAACTCATCAGGCATTGCCCTAACAAAAGGCGTAGTATCCTTACCAGACCTTCCTGTAGGATCACCAGTGGGGAGAATATCCTTTGCAACCAAGAGAGTATGATAACAGGTGTGAACCTTATCATATCGGTTCTTATACTCCTCACAGAGAGCCAAACCATGTTGTAGGAGCCATTGCCAGTTCATCACAAACTCATTGGCCCAGAGGGTACAGGGATGGTTACGAAAGGCACCTTTCTCAGTAGTATATGGTGTACCATCAGATTTAGGAAGAGTGCCAAACCCATGACCCCATTTGTCAGAACAGACAATAGCCAACATCTGACAGGTCTCAAGAGGCATCTTGACAATATGTTTGTCAGGAAGAACTCTTGCAGATAGATAAGGACTTGGATCTGTGACAAAGACATTCATAATAATTTTGATAGTGAAATCAATAGTAGGAATGCTAGCATTATAACCACATCCCAAGACTTTGTTCTAATGAAGTAAGGAACTGAGATAAGATCTGCAACAAAATGCAATCCAACCCCAAGTGTTACATTGATATGCAGAACAACGAAATAAGCAGTGATTACAAGAGCACTGCCTACTATCCTCATTGGAACATCAATTGGTCTTACTGCTCCAGAAACTGACATAAGTACACCACACCCCAATTTAATGTATTAGATGGAATAGCATCAACATTCTCCTCTAGGATTTGCTTTGCTTTCATCAACCTTACTATACCACAGATCTTTGCTGTTGCCTTAGAAATCTCCATGAATTCCTCAAAGTCTTCAGCATTGCCCTGCTTGACTCCACTCACATAAAGTCTCCTTGCCTCCTTCATCAACTCTTGAGTCTCAGGTTCAAAGGTGATTGTTTCTTCCTTGAGAGGGATTTCCATATTCTTCATGCAAGACATGCTGAACTTCATTGCTGCTCTTGTCTCCTCAAGAGGAAGAGCATATTCAGCATTGTCTCTAAATGCATGTTGAATCACACCATTGGTACACTCCATGACCCTGAGAATAGCAATCTTGTCTTTCTCAGTGTCAGGGAGGTCATTGTAGATAGAATACCAATCTTTCATCAACCAAAGGTGCTATCAGGTTCAAGAGCAATATAGTAGGTCACATCAATATTCTGATTGGTAAAGCGAGACAGGAGTTTAGAAGAGACTACAACATCATAGGTTCCAGGAACAATTTTCAAGTTCTCTTCCTTGAAGTTGAATACAAAACTATCAGAGGTTTCTCCAACAATGATAGAGAAGTCATTAGAAGTATCATTCTTCTTATCACGTGCAACCAGTTTGACTACACCATTCTCACCAATAGCAGAGATATCAGGAAGTTGATAGACAGATGCTGCCTTCTTCAGTTTCTCCAATTGTTGACTAGTCAATGTGAAGTACACATCTTCTGTGGGAAGAGAGATTTCCTTTTCAGGAGGTGCAACAATCACCGTAGGATCAGCAAAGAAATACTTAGAACGCATCTTGCCTTCTTTGATAACTACATACTGGTCATTGGTGAAATCTAGGTCTGCACTTGAGTGTAGAGAAAGACCATTAAGGAACTGATTCAAGTCATAGATACCAAAATCTTTGGGGAAATCTTCAGCAATGTTTGCTTCAACCAAGATGTTTTTCATCACTGAGATTGACCTGAGTTTGCTACCCTCCTTGAACAGAATAGATTGGTTGATTGAAGAAAAGTTCTTCAATAGATTCACAGTAGTTTCAGATAATTTCATAGTCATTGAGGGTAGATTTCACGTTGTGCGTTTTTGTCATTGAAGTGTAGCAGAAGAACAGCATAATGCAAGATCTTCATAATGTCACGTCTTGATGTACCTTTCCTATCATATCTAGAGGCATACTTGAGAATGTTAGACCTGCAGAATGATTCACCATCACCACAAGCTTCAATAAGGTCAAGTGTCTGTATCTTTTCAGTACCAGCAGAATAGTGCTGGTTGTATGTGCCAGAAATATAATCTGACAACTCTTTCAGGATTGCCTCTTCATTATACTTCCATCTTGGTTTGGTTTTAGGAAAGTCTGGAACATCAAAACTAATAGTATCCTCAGAAATTGCACCATAAAGTCCATATGGAACTTGTTGTGCTGCGTAAGATGAGATGTAGTCTGAAGAACCACCTAGACTGATAGTATCAGTTCCCTCTCCCCCATAAATGATGTGATCTCCACCCCAGAACTCATTCCAGTCTGCAGACTTTCCTTCACTGACTCCTTTGGTGGAGTCATTTCCATTAGACATATTTTTAGTCATAGTAATCCTTTCAGTATTATATCAGATAATTGGAGTTGGGTCAACATTAATGTGCTGCATTGTCTCCTCCTCAGGGATAATAAAATCAACATCAACCTTATCATAAAGTTCCAAGAAAGATGCCTTAGTCTCATCATCAAAACGATTGATACAGACTTGAATTGCCTTTGCTTTATCAGCAAAGATGCTGTAAGCACGAATGATGTGAACCAATCTTCTTGTGCTGATAACATCCTCAATACCACCATCATAGAAGGTTTTGCGAATAATGTCTGCCCAATCTACAAGATGCTTACAAAACTTACGATCCTCAATTTCAAAGTCTAATGCAATACCTTCTAGAATCTTCTGCTCAACAGTAGGAGTGGGATAGGTCTGCTCAAAGGTTACACAGAAGCGTTCTAGGAATGCTTCATTCAAAACATTAGTTCCAATAAAGCGACCATCATCAGAACCTTTACCCTTAGTGTTAGCAGTTGCTATGATATTAAATCCAGGTGTAGGTTGAATATACTTACCAATCTTTTTGAGGAACAGACCTTTGCCTTCTAGGATAGATTGTAAGCAGAGGATTTTGTTAGATGCTAGGTCAACCTCATCTAGAAGCAACACTGCTCCACGTTCCAGAGCCTCGATGACTGGACCGTTATGCCAAACAGTTTCACCATTAATAAGACGAAACCCACCAATAAGATCGTCTTCGTCAGTCTCAATAGTAATGTTGACACGAATTAATTCTTTTTTGAGTTGTGAACATGCTTGTTCAACACATAGTGTTTTGCCATTTCCAGAGAGACCTGTGATGAATGTAGGATAGAAAATATTGGACTTAAGAATCTTTTTGATATCGCCATAGTTACCAAATGGGACGAAAGTATCATCTTTAATTGGAATCAAATTTTGTTCTACTGGTGAAGTAGCAGCAGGTGCCTGATAAGTTTTCTCCAATTGTTCCTGAGCATTTAAGTCCCACTTACCACGACCAGATTTATATTGGTCAAGTTTCTTGGTGACTGTTGGATATGTTGTTCCATTCATAGCACACCATGCACGAACATCACCAGATGTTAGGACATCTCCATAGAGTGCTTGGAGCGAAGTGACGACAAATTCAGTAGAGAGTGGCATGTGTGGTTTGTTTCAACAGAATAATTATAAAGCATATGAGGGTCTAGGGTACCCCCATAAGGACGGTTTTAAAACTGGTCAGCAAACCAGATCCATGAACTGACTAAGAACCTTTTTATTTAGTGCCTTTGCTTTAAGATTCTTAGCAAATGCTGTCTTAATTTTGGATTTAGTAGCACCTGATTCTACATCAAAGTCAGTATCAGTGTTTAGAGAGTTGGTAGTCATCACAAAGTAAGAACTATAACCAGAGTTTTTAATAGCATGAAACTTTTCTTTCTTCATGCTGATTGCTTCCTTCTGACTGATATCCTCATACTTTGATATAAATCCTTTCATAGCACGACTATCTACTAACCTAAATCCAATGAAGTTTGTATCTGGGAAGGTTCTCTTCAAATCTTCTAAAAGAATATCAGTGAACTTGTAGTATTCATATTTAATTTGATATGTGTGCCCATTCTTCCTGCTACGTAGATAACTATTCATAGCAGTGGGATAAGAATGTTGTAGGATATCCTTACCTGATACAGTTGGTGTTTTACGAACCACAGGAAGAGCATTAGCTTCACCATCAGTCAGTATCACACACTGAACCTTTTGAAGGTCATGCTTTGCTTTGAACTGAGGAATCATCTCATAAAGAGAAGCAATAGATTGATTCAAAGGTGTGCCTGAGAGACCATATCCAGTTGGGCATTCGTAATTAACCCACTTCCTAAAACTATAAACAATACGCCATATAGATTTCATCTGCTCATCAAGAGTCTTTTTCCTAAGACCAGAAGTCAGAAGATTGAGTAACTTAAACTCACGAACCAAAAAGTGATTCACATCCTCTTCTTCAAGTTCAACACGAGATATATTGTGATAACTGTTAGTAAAACTATAAAGGTCAAAAGGAATGTTGACCTTACTACAAAACCAAATCAGATTGAATACTTGTTTAGCAGTATCAAGCATCTCATTAGCCATAGAACCTGACCAGTCAAGAAGGAAAATCAATCCATGATTTTGACCATCAGGAATGATAGTTGTTTTCTTGAAGAGGTCTTCATTGTATTTGTAAGTATGTAGTTTAGAGCAGTCAAGAACACCAGTCTTAGCAACAGAAGCACGAGCATAGGCATCAGCAGACTTCTTACACTCAAACTCTTTTACAAGATAGTTAACTTCACGTTGAGCATGTTTCTTAAACAATTCATATTCTTGGTCTACTCTACGAAAGTCAGATGTATATTCATGACCCTCATGCATAAGAGGGATGAGTTGTGATGCCCAAGATTGATTCAGTTCATCATGAACTGTCTTGTTATCAACGATGATGTTCTCTAAATCAATTCTAGGCAAATCAAAGTATCCAGTAGTTGATACATTATCATTACCATTAAACTCCTGAGTGCGTTCAGTAAAGGTATCATCAGTAGTCACTTCAGGTTCAGATACTTCATCCTGATTTTGAGTACTTAAAGATTCTTGCTTTGATTCAGTGCCTTGAACACCATCACTATCAATTGGAGATACTTCTACTTGAGTTTTCTCTATCTTTTCATTTGATTGACCTTCTCTTTCAAGAGGCAAATCAGCAACACTCTCTTCAAGTTTAGGTTTCTTACAATATTGATAAAGTATTTCAGCAGCTTCAATAGTGTCATCAAATGTTTCAATATTAGCAATCATATTCTTGATTACTTCTTCTTCCTCATTGAAAGGAACATCAATGAAGTTACCAATCTTGAAATATAGATTGATACGATCAGCAAGGTTCATAGCAACAATATCATCATCTGCTATACAAAAGAAATCAATATCAGATAATTCTTTATAACCTTTATAAAAACTCTTAGCAAGACCTGGATAACGACGTTTCATCAGTTTCTCAATGCGAGCATCCTCTACTACATTAACAAACTGTTGAGGAACACGATCCTCCCATTCCCACTCATTGGGGGTATACAGAGCATGTCCTACCTCATGACCAACAAGCATATCATAGACACTATTGGAGGCACGCTTCCACGTAGGAAGGGTCAATACACGTGTCTCTACATTAAATTGTGCTGTTGGTACACCTCTGTTCTCTACAATAATGTCCTCAGTAGCCAGCAGTTTTGCAAGCTGGGACTTGATTTCATAATTGATAGGCATGTGTCCTCTGCTGATAAAGTCAGTATAAAACAAAAGGGCACCCTTTTGGGTGACCCTTGTGACGCTTCTTAAAGTGACGTAGTGCTTCTCTTCTTGCCCTCAGTGCCTGAGGTTTAAGTTTTCTCTTCTGTTCTTTTTTAGAATGGTGATACCTATTTGGAACTTGCATTGGTTTTCTCTGTTGTCTTTATTATACCACCCTACTGAAACCCTTCACCTTCTCAAATCTAAGAAGATTTTCAAACTTATCTTCCATACCAGATTTGTGTGATATTACAAAAATGTTAGCATCCTTGATGACATATCTGATAATCTTTAAGAACTCATCAGTTCCAAGTCCATCAAGAGAGGAATCAAATACCTCATCCATAATCAATAGATTTGTATTGACTGAGTTTTTAATTCTTGCTATCTCTCTCCAAGTAAACAAAAGAGATAGGTCTATTCTCATTTTCTCACCCTCTGAGAAAGAGGAATAAGAGAAGTCTTCATGGATAGGAGTTTCTATGGTCTCATTGAACTCTTCATCTAACTTAAAGTTGATGTAGAAGTCCATCATCTGAAGATACTTATTAACCTGCTGGTTAATCAAAGGAAGGTACTTCTTGATAATCTGTGATTTTACTCCACCATCTTTGAGAAGATTATAAGTGAAGTCATAGTAGGAAATGCTTTCTTTTTTCTCAGATAGTAACTCATATGTGTTTTGAAGACTTGTTCCAAACTCTTCTAGTTTCTCATGTTCAGTATTTTTGTTTGCAATTTGACTGGCAATAGTTTGAATTTCAGATTCAAGTCCTCTGACTTGCCTTTGAAACCCAGAAATCTGAGCATTGTTTGTAGAAATGTCATTAAGTAGCTGACTGATGTCTCCTGATATGGTTTTGAATTGTGACTCCCTATACTCTTCATCTTTAATTACTTCTTGGAGTTGTTTAAACCCCTCTTGCAATTCCTGTGCTTTATTTTGAGAGTCGTCAATTCTATTTAATCGAAACTTCTCCTCAATATCCTGCTCACAGGTGGGGCAAACCCTATTCTCAGCAAAGAATTTATGTTCCTTTACAATTGATGCAATCTTCTGAGATAGTTTCCCTTTAATACTACCATACTCACGAAGTTTATCGCTAGAACCAGAGAAGTTTTGAAGTTTATCTTGAAGTGCAACCAACTCTGCATTCAAACTTTCATTCCTATTCATCTTCATACACTCCTGGTCTAGAAGTTTTTGAATGTATGTTTCTTTATCTTTGATATCAGTCTTACTCTTATTTTCAATCTTCTCAATAAAGTCTTTTTGCATATTGACTTTATCTTTGAGTGACTCTTTCTTAAGGTCAAGAGTTTTTACTTCTTCTTTGATGAGACGTATCTTACTCTTTACAATATCATTCATAGAAGAGAAAATCTTAATGTCTAGAAGTTCCTCTACAACCTCTCTCCTACTATTAGTAGGTAGTTGCATAAAAGGAATAAAGGAACTACTACCCAGAATAACAATTTGTGTGAATGACTTATAGTTCATCTTCAAGACATTCTGCTCCAACCACTTCTGTTGATCCACAGCAGAAGAACTTTGATCCAAAGGTTCACCACTCCTATAAATCTTGAAGATATTAGGTTTAATTCCTCTCTCTACCTTCCAATCAATACCATTAACACTGAACTCAATCTCTACCAAACAATTCTTCTCATTGGTGGTATTGATAAGTTGTGCTTTATTAATACGTCTAAATGCTTTTCCATACAACACGAAGCATAGAGCATCCAGAATAGTTGATTTACCAGCACCATTAGTGCCAATAATCAAAGTGGTTGGATCCTTATTGAGTTCCACCTCTGTGAAGTGGTTCCCAGTTGAAAGCAGATTCTTCCATTTAATTTTCTCAAATATAATCATGTTCGCTTTCTGGTGGGATCACAATGTCATTCTGACTTATTATAGCATACCTGTGGTCATGCATCTCACAGGTCTTTAACATTAGTTCATCTTCAATTTCTAATACATGCATTTCAGGATGACCCATATCTTCCAATTGAGTAGCATATCTGATGGCATCATCTTGCTCTATAAACATATAGAGAACTTGTTCTCCATCATCATCTATAACAGAATATGCACCATCCCTTTCTTTGCCATCAATTGTGATAATAAACATTATACCAACTCACACGCCTCTTGATAAACTTCTCTGATTACACTTTGAATTACAGATTTATCTAAACTAATCTCTGCTTCCTCAATGTATCTATTTAAAATAGAAAGAGTATCTTCTGTTTGAAGGTCTTCATCATCTGCGTCATACCAACCTGTAAAATCAAAGTTCTCAACAATCTTTAATTCAGCAACATTAGATGCATAAAGTTTATCAATAAACTTTTCAAATTGTGTAGGATTGTTTTTGTTTTTTACAACAACTTTAACAATCTTATTTTCATAAGGTCTGGTATCAAAAGTCTGATGATCTGTATCATCAAAGTAAATCACCTTGAAGAGTTGGTATGGGTTATCTACTGGTGTATGTTCCAGAGTCTCTGTATCAAAGAAAGTAAACCCTCTCTTATCACCTACATCATTCCAGAACATTTCATATGGGTTTCCTAGGTAATAGACTGTTCCATTATCTGATCTTGTATGGTAGTGACCAGAGAACACCTTAGTGAACTTCTCAAATAGTTTGCTTTCCAAACCATGATCCATGACGATTTGTTTATTAACTCTAAATCCTTGGAGTTCAAGGTGCCCCATCGCACACTTGCTACTTGTCTTTTGAATAAGTTTGAGAGTCTCTGCCTGATTTTCTTCATTGATCCAAGGTATGAATAATGTTTTTAGTTTGTCTAATTTAACTTCTGTTGCAGAAGAGTATACATTAATATTATCATACTCTTTGAGTAGAAGATCAACAGCGTTGATATCATTTGTATTCTTATAGTATGCATCATGGTTACCAACCATCAAATGCATAGTAATACCTCTCTCTTTAAGAGGATCAAATACAACTCTCTTTGCCCACTTTAAAGATTTGAATTCAATACCCTTTCTACTATCAAAGGCATCACCCATATGGATAACAGTAGTAATACCTTCTTTGTCTAGCTCAGGGAAGAATACATCATTGTAAAACTGCTCAAAGTAATCATGAAATAGTTTAGAACCCTTTCTACACCCGTAGTGTGTATCAGTCAGAATAGCTACCTTCATTGATATCTGAGTTTGCTATGGACAGCATCTTTAATGCTATTGTACTCAGAGTAGTTACCACTGTCAAGGTCATTAGCATCAAAGACTTCATCAAAGTCTGTTCTTTCCAGAATTTTGTTCTTAATTTCTAGTTGCTTCTTCTCTTGTGAGATTCTTCTCAGGAAAGCATAGTAAATGATCTGAGTGAAGTAAGCAAAAGGATTCTTAGATTTCTCTGGATTAAAGTTGTGAATGTATCTCACACAATTTTCAATTCCATCACAAATCATATCATCCTTGAACATATAGTTCACAAAATTAGGCTTGTATGAAAGATGATTAGCAATCTTCAAGAAACACTCACCAATATATCTAGGGATCTGTGGTTTGGGGTTATCATTCAACTTTGCTTTCTCAACATCCAAAGCATACGCTTCCAAAGCAGCAAGAAACTCTTTATTATTGACATAGTGTTCAGACTTCTTTGGTCTAAGCATAACTGTATAAGTATTGGAGAACCCCATAATATTACTTTATCTGTATATCAATATTATAGCAGACAATTGAATAGTTGACAACCTAGTGAATCTGGTATAGACTAGGTTTGTCCTGGATGAAAGATAAGTTCTAGCTTGATTCGTAAATCTTCTCTAAAACCTCTTTTGCATCGTTTACAGATGAGAGATAACCCATCTTTCTATCTAGTTTGGAATAATTAGTCTTATTTGATTTACGAACATAATCTTGATAGTAAAGAATCATTTCAATGTCCTCTGACTCAGACATAGTAAGGACATCTTCAAGGTTGACTATAAACATATCTTCCTTGGTTGTCTTTAACCATGGTTCAAACTTGTAACCAGTTATCTTACCTCTTATTGTAATCTCTTCAATCACTATTGGATTAGAGACCAAAAGCATTGTTCTATCTTCTTCTTCTGAAGCTGCTACTTTAGCAAAGACTTCATCACCACATTTAAACTTGATAGTGCAATAAAAATCGTCCTCAATGGCCATTTACTGTCCCTCCCTTGTTCTTTCAAGATATGCATAAGTGTAATGATCTGTCATGCACTTCCTCCTTTTCTAATCTTTTATATTGATTGTTATAATGTCATAATTGAATTGTTCTTGAACATAAATCTTCACTCTCTCAATAAAGTGATTCAATGTGTAATTCTTTCTTGACCCTAATGTTAAGTCATCAGCAATGTCATACAACTTTGCTTTCACCTTGTTCTTGCCTTTTCTTAGGACTCTACCAATGCTCTGTAGATTACGAATCCTAGACTTTGATGGAGAGGCAAATATTACATTATGAAGGTTCTTGATGTTAATGCCTGTACTGAAAGTTCCATAAGATGCCACAATGATGGCATCATTTTCATTTTCTGTAATTGCTCTTACTCTTTCTCTATCTTCAGCACCAACACCACCATGGATAAAGAAGACCTTTCTTCCTTCCTTGACTTTTTTATTTAGCATTTCAAAAAGAATAGCACCATGAGATTCAACCCTACTGAATAGGATTAAACTATTATTATTCAAATCATTAGCAAGATTTACAATGAATTTGTTTCTCTTCTCATTGCCAATTAAGAATTGAATTTCATCTTCATAAGTATCAAACTTCTTTGGTTTGTACTTCAAGACTAAACATTGAATATCAAGAGTAGCAAGGTGCCCCTCATCAATAAGTTTCTTTGTTCCTGTCACCTTATATGATGGACCAAAGAGACCCTCTAACACCCACTTATGGGTCTGTGTGCCATCTAATGTTCCTGTGAACCCATATCTATACTTAGCATGATGTAACTTGTCCATAATCCCAATAAGAGACTTACTCTTAAAAAGGTGCGCCTCATCGCCAATGATGACATCATAGTCCTCAAAGAATTTTCTATCTAACTGATATACAGATTGCCACGTGGTGATAGTAACCTCACTAGTATTGATCTTCTCCCTACCAGCATAGATCCTGTGACAGTGGTTCTCAGCATCCCACCCATAATCCTGAAAGTCCTTGAACATCTGCTCTACAAGGGATGTGGTAGGGACTACCAGAAGTATCTTTTTACGAGCATTCACAAAGTATCTTACAATCGTGTAAATCATAAATGACTTACCAGATGCTGTTGGTGAGATAAGAAGTTTCCTATTATATCTCAAAGCATCATTGACTGCTTCAATCTGATAATCTCTTGGTTTGAGATGAGTGATGGCAGACATAAAGTCCTTTACACCCTCCTCTGAGATCATATCATTGACTTCAAATGGAAGACCATAGAACTTATTTGGTTCAAATTTATATGAATATCCTGCGTTCTCACAGAATGCTACAACCTTATCTAGAAGACCAACATAGATCCTCTTAGTTTTCATATTAAATAGGTGAACATATCCATCCCAGTATTTACTTCTATACTGAGGCATGAATTTTTTATTAGGAACCTCGAATGTGAATCTATCTCTCAGTTCATGCTCTACATGAGGTTCAGTTGTAATCTTCAGATAAACTTCATTCACCTTCTCTATTACCAGATCAGACATAATATAATCCTACCTGATGGTATTTATTCCATACTTTCAAACTGATGTTCTAAAATGATTCTGTAAAAGTTATCTCTCATAGCAATAAGTTCAACCTGTTCATGTGTTTCCCCACCAGGCCATTTTTGAACAGCAAGAGTTAAACCCTTATGTATTATACGAATTCCTTCAATAGGAGTTTCTATACTATAATAATTGTCTTCATCCATTATCCTAGTCCAGAACTGAATTTCATATATTCTATGGCGTTCTTTATTTGATAAGTTCTATTTGTAATCTGTTTAAGTATCTCCTCAATAAACTTCAACATGACTTCATAGTATTCTATTTTCAACGAAAGTCCTGAGAGTTTTGTATCTGCATCCAAATACTTCTGCATAGTGTCCTTATCTCTAATTTTTTTAGGAAAGGGACTCTCAATGTATACATCTGGGTCTGCTTTTCCAGAATAATACTCATATCTTTCATGCCTAATATTTTTTCTTTGTTGCTCTGCTTTCTTTCTTAGAAGCATTAAGTTATTATATATGTCATAATATTTTGAATGCAGTACAGGTATATTAAGAGACTCAGTATGAAGATTATCTGGATCAATTTTTGAGTCACCTGCCCACATGTTTTGGAGTGTATCCAAGTCAATCATTAACAACAACCAATATCACGAATATGATATATAGCATACTTGAACCTGACCTCTGCTGTAAAGTATTGCACATCAGATACAGTAGCATCAAACTCAATTGTGCTTAATGAATAAGGAAATAAGTCCTCAAATACAACTTTAAAATTAGGATTGTTCATTGAATCCAAGACAGTCAGAGTTCCATCTGAATACAAGTTCAATCCAGTCTGATAATCTGGATTAGCAACACCAATTGTTTGCTCTTGGAGTTTATAAATTTGATCTAGATCTTCAGGAAAACCTATTCCTCTAATCCAATTCTGCATCTCCATATAGTTTGAGAGATCCTCATCAACCAAGAATCTAAAGGTTAGATCCTCAAAGTCAATGATCTCACCTGGTTGTGGAAGTTCCTTCAGGTAAGTAGGTTGAATTGTTGTTCTTAATTGTAGTGAAGGTATATTGACTGCATTGCCAAAATAAGAGACATTAGGAGCTCTAGTTACCTGAAACTTAAACCCTTGTGGTTGTAAGAAGTTTCTATTTTCTATCTGACTACGATTTAAACCAGCATTGCTTCTAGTAGGAGGTCTTTGTCTGACCTGAGCTGCAGTTGCTGTAAATTTTAAATTGGGATTACCAGCTGCCATATCCTTTCTAATTATTTATGTGAAGACGTAAAAAAAGACCCCTGTGAAGGGGTCTTGATGACTTGATGTAACAGAGATTTACATCAAGTTCTTAACAGCAACTCTTCTGTAGTAACGGTTCTGGTTGACACCAAGTCTTCCCATTCCCTGATTGGTTCCTTCTGCGAAGGGGTTAGCAACAAGACCATATCTGGTCTTAAAGCCAATTTTGGGTTGGAAGCTGTTCTCACCAACGGCTCTCACCATTTGGAGAGGCACATAAGGACAATAGAACAGACCTGCATCATAAGGAGAAGAACCCTTATAACCAACAACATAGTACTGGTTGCCACCCGATGCGTTAGCAGGGGTCAGGTTTGCAGAATATGGGTCAATGTAGACTCTGAACTTACCATTGATTGTTCCAGCAAAGGTGTTGCCAGTGTCATCAACATTCAGGTTTGCATTCAATGCAGGGGTGTAGTCAAGGATACCAGCCATGGTCAGTGCAGAAGCAACGTCTGCAGAGCACATGACAATGTTGCCTTTCCCTCTACGTGTTCTTTGAGCGATTGCATTAGCATCTCTCTCAATCTGGAACAGAAGTCCTTTGAACTTCTCAACAGACCATCTACCATTGGAGTCAATGTCAAGGTCAAATGTACCAGCAGTGGCAGTGTTAGAAACAGCACCCTGTTCAGCAACCTTGTAGATTGTTCTGATGACTTCTCTGTTGATCTCAGCAAGGATCTCAGTGGAGAGAATGTTAGCAAGTTCTGCTTCAGCATTCAGACCATGAATTGCCTTAAGGTCTTGTGCCAGTTCCAAGGAGTACTCTGCTTTCAGAGCTCTTGACTTAGCAGTAACAGTGACTTTCTCAATAGAGAATGCCATCTGGTTGAAGGCATTATTACCACCATCCAGGTTTTCTGCATCACCAGTTTGCATCCCCTGACCAACATTATATGCTGTGGAGGAAGCAGAACCAACTGGGTTCAGGACAGAAGGATTAGGTCCTCTCTGTGCAGTTGTACCCATACCAGCAGCGACATCAGACATGCCACCAGTGAGGTCAAATCCAGCATCCTGACCAGAGAATGCAGAATCAACTTCATTGTAGAAGGATTCATCACCACTCTGATTGGTGTAGCGAGATCTCATTGCAAAGATCAGTCCAGTAGGACCAGACATTGGCTGAACACCAGCAAGGTCATATGCGACCAAGTTGGGCATTGAGCGTCTGATCAGTGAAATCAGGACTGGATCAAAACCAGCAACTGGACCAGTTGCGGTTGCGGAACCACTAAAACCAGCAGGGTTACTACCTGCAGAGTTAGTGGGGGATTCCATCAGGTTGATACCTGAATTGAATGCAGTTTCCTCTCTGAGGAATTTTTCTTGGTTCTCTAGCAGGACTGCGGTCACTGCTCTTCTGTGATTGTCCTTGATTGAATCAAGACCTTCATAGTCCAGAAGAGGTGCCCACTTTTCCTGCAATTGTTCGGATTGGAACATTTGCTTTACCTATTGTTAAAAGTTATTTGGTTTGAATTGTATAAAATTCAATTTTGCTTGAAAGCACCCAGTGCTCTCATGTATGACTCCATCCCCTGTGAAACAGGAGCGGTTGTGCTGTCTACACCCTCAGAGAGGGTTTGAGTAGCAGAGGTAGATGCTTTAGCAGCTGGAGTTCTGGAGAAGTAAGACTCCTTCAGTGTTTCCAACTTTTCACGATATTCTTGCTCACATTCAAACTCAACACTTTCAGCAAGTGAGGCGAGCTTTTCTTTTTGAGTCTGTGCAAGACCCTCAGAAACTTGATCAAGAACAGAACCAGCAGTAGACTCAGCAAGTCTTTTGTTTAGTCCAATGTTCTTATCAATTTGCTCATTGAGCTTGGTCTCCATTTCATCAAGTTTTTCTACCATGCTTTCGAGTACATCATATTTCTCTTCAGGGATTGTTACATAATGTTCTTCAAAAAGACCCTTCATTCCTGAAAGGAATGATTCAGTCATTTCAGTCTTAAGACCTGCTTCAACAGCAAGTTCATTCTCAGTCATCCACTCTTCGCAGACATACTCAAGATAAGCATCAACTCTTTCAGTGAGTGATTCCTTAAGACCTTCTTTTTCTTCCTCTAGTGCTTGCTCATATTGAGCTTCCAGGGTTTCTTGGATTTCTTTAATCTTAGAATTCAGAGCAGCTTCAAAGATGACCTTTGCTTTTTCTCTGAACTCTTCGGAGAGTTCCTCACCACCCAACAATGCATTGACATCTTCTTCAATGTCAATGCCATCATCAAGCACTTCCTCCTCAACAGTTTCCTCTTCAGAAATCTGGTCTTCTTCAAGAACTTCTTCCTCAGAGGAATCAATTTCTTCTTTAGCCATCTTCTTCATTGGGTCTGCTGCCTTGGCACCCTTATTTACTATGTCTTTGACAGTAGCAATTTTGGGTTCTCTTAGTTTTGCTGAATCATTATCTGGTTTGTAGTTTTCAGGAGTAGGACCTCCCAAATCTTCTACCGAACCTAGCTGAGTACCTGGATCAGCCATTTTAGGCATTGATTCAGTAGGCTTAGCGTTCGCGTTCACAGCAGTCTTAGATTGCTCCATTTCTTGTAAATCTCCACGAGACATTTGAACTTACTCCGATTAACCTATGTATAATCTATATTTATTTATAATTATGATAACTCTGTTACAATTAAAGATTGTTTAAGAAGTTATTGAACAGATCAAGCTTCTGTTCATCAAGTTGCTTTTTACTTACCAAAGTATTGATAGTTTTATATGTTTTGGCAGCTTGCTGTTCTCTAAGGATGCCTCCATCCCAGACCCAGTTCTTACCTTCCATAATTCCTTCAACAAAAGCATCAGGAGCAGAAGGGTCTGCTACAATATCTGCAGCAGTAGAAAGCATAAAGTCATCACCAACAACATTTACACCTTCTCTTGTTTGCTTGAGGGAACCAATGCCTCTAGAAGAAACACCCAGTTTAACTCCCTCTCCAATGAGAGATTCTGCAATCTTGCCCATTGGAGTGCTAAGGATTTTAGCTTTACCAATAAAATTGGAACCATTCTCCTTGAGCGAAACAATCTTGTGACTGACGCGATCTAAATTAACTGTTGGTCCATCTGGATGTCCAAGTTCTCCAAGTGCTCTCCCTGAATTAACGTGGTTTTCTGTATACCTAAGGACTTCTCTTCTCAGAGTCTCCATAGGATACATTCTTCCATTTCTATTCTTGAGGTCTCCTTGTAGGAAAATACCCTCAATAAACATGTTCTTTTTGCCGTTTCTTTCTTCAACGACAAAATCAACTGTTTCTATTTCTTCTCTAATGAGTTGCATTGATTGTTACCTCAGGAGTCTTGAACTTGTTGAATAAATGCTTTACCTGCACCACTATCAGTCTTAACTGCCACTTTGATTGACTTTCTCAACTCTGCATATGGTGCATTAAAAATATCAGTTACAGCAATTGAATTGTGGTCAATAGTTGCTCTTGTATTATAATAACCTCCTACATTGGAAGTTGTATTGATATCAGTCACAATTTTATGAGTAAAATCGAAGTTTGACTGACCAGTAACTGTGAGTGATGCTGCATCACCAATAGCAAATGGGCAACCAGTTCCCTCTGGGAAGTCCACAATAGTTGTAGCACCTGTGATAATACCAACTACTCTTTGTGAAATTATAGGTCCAATTGTAATTGTTTCAGATTCATTAGTAGAAACATAATAATTTTCATCTGTAGCTGTTGGGTTGGTTCCAATTGCAACATACACACCAGCAGTTTCAGCAACAACTCTGAGAGCATCAGATTGCTGTGCTATAGGTAGAGTTTGTGCTGAAGATGTGCTGGTTGAAAGAACTGTATTAATACCAACAGGTTTAAGAGCTGCCATTATTTTTAATTACAAGGTTTCCATACAATATTTAGTATTTACTCTGATTCAACTTCAGAAGACTCTTCTTCCTCTCCACCTTCAATCTCATCAAAGATAGAAGAGGCAACGTTAGGTCTGATTGCCTCAATCCTTTCTGCTGATTTTGCAAACAGCATATCTTTAATTTGATCACTGATTTGTGAGGGTGATTCATTTTTCACCATCAGATTCATTAATTCTTCCATTGTCTATAAAATGACTTCTCTGTTATTTAGAACTCCCCACCTTTGGGAGGTTTGATTTCAGGAGTAGTTGGGATTGCACCAGCATCACCATTAATAGAATTTGGTGGAGCAGCTCCAACTTCTGGTGGAAGTGGTTGACCAGTTGCTGGATCAAGATCCATTGAATTGGGATCAGGAATTATACCATCCTTAATCTCCTTTTCAATCAACTTATCCTGTTCAAGAATCTCAGCATCACTCTGTTGAAGAATATTTCTTCTTATATAATCATTAGAGTAGTACTTACCGACATATGGTTCAATCAATGAAGCAAGATTAATTCTTTCAGTGGTCAGTTCTGCATTCTTGAGTTCTGCAAAGTGATTATCATATAGGAAATCATATTGAATATGATCCTCCATGATCTCCCAATCTTCTGGGGTGATAATATTCTTAAGCAGAAGTTGAGTCTTCAACATATCATTAAACAGATCAGAGAATCTCTTTCTCATTCTTCCAACAAACTTAGAAAACTTGATTTCATCTCTGAGGATTTCAGAAGAACGACCCATAGAGAATCCACCATCTTGCTGAATTCTAGTTTCAGGAACATTTAATGCTCTATAAAGTTTCTTCTGGAAGTAGTTGATATCAGTAATTTCACCAAGGTTCTGACCACCAGGAAGTGTAGTAATTTCTGTTCCTCTACCACCTTCTCTTCTAGGCAACCAAAAATCTTCCAGCATACTCATATGCTTTTTATCATCTCTGACTTCACCAGTTGATGAATCATACACCAACTTGTTACGATATCTCATCATAACATCACGCAGATACTGTTCTGCTTTTACCTTAGGAAGATTTCCAACATCAATATAGAAGATTCTTCTTTCTGGTGCTCTTGAAAGTCTGTAAATAACCAAACTATCCTCAATCATCATCAACTGATTGATAGGTTTGATTGCTTTGTGTAACCAAGAAAGAGTTGATCCCTTGTTTCTATCTACCAATCCTGAGGTACAATAGGCAACAGAATCACGGGTCATTCTGATTCCTTTTCCACTACCAGTATTTCCAGATCCATATCCATTGGTAGTTGACTGGAAACCTCCTGGATTATACAGAAAATACTCATCAATCTCAGGGAAATCATATGTTGATGGGTTGTTTCTATCAACAGCTAATCCAGTTTCTTTTGGTTTTTGAACCTGACGAATATAACGCATCTTAGACGCATCAATATATCTCAGTTCTTGGATACCATCCTGTGGTCTTTTTTGGTCAATGACCTTATTATAATATAGTCTCCCGTCAATATACCAATTTCTAAAAATTTCATGAGACTTACTATCAAAGTCTAGAAGTTCAAGAATAAATTTGAACTCTTCTCTTATCTTCTTTTTGATTCCATCACTTGCCTTGAGATTTGATAACTCAAGACTGACTGGACTATCATTTGTATCTGAAACAATTGCTTCATTAACAATATCTTCAATAGCACTATCACACTCAGGGTAAAGTGCCATTGAACGATATCTTCTGATCAACTCATTTTCATTTTTGTAGACACCTTCAATGTCTACATAAGAACCATAAAACCCAGAGCTAACATAGTGATCCGATCCATCCTGATTAGAAGGAGGGACCGGAGATACTAGACCTGGGGGATTCTTTTCACTGTCTTCAATTGAGAAACCAAATAATCTCGCCATTATTATTTAAACTAGTTCTGTTCTAGTTATTTATCATTGAATCAGAGTCTGCCCTGTGGCTCCCCTGTTTGCCTGTGTAGAATTGCCAACTGTGAAGTACTGAACCTGGAAGATTACCTGGAAGTCTTCAATCTGATCAGTGTTATCATAACTGAGTTCAATAGCACTGACTGAAGTTGGGAAGATGTCATAGAACTTGTAAGTTCTGAGTTCAGATGAAGAACCACCAGTATTTCTGGTAGAATTGGCAACTCTTCCTCTACCAAGTTGAGTTACATAAGCATCAGTCATATATGATGCAGGGTTGGTAACACCAGTAGCATCATTTAGTTTGCTCATGGTGTTCATCCAAACTTCAAAAGCAGTTCTAATTTGGAAGTCTTCATCATTGATGATTGTAACAGTCCAGGGTTCAAAGGTTCTATCTCCAGCAACCTTCAAAGATCTACCCCTGAAAGGGACAGGAATTTCAGCCATAGTTGATGCAGGAAGCTGAGCTGCCTTGCATAAGAAATTAAAGGTTGAAGATTCTCTACCTGAACCAGTCCTCCAGACTCTATCGCCTACAGCACTTGGGAAGGATGGGATTGTGACCTCAAATAGATTGGAGCGGGCACCACCGCCCGCCAACCTATTTTTAAATTGAGATAGTGTTCTTGTGTCTGCCATTGTTGTGTCCTCTTATAAGTTAATTAGTAGAAATCAAAGTGAACCAACAACTTCATCAAAACTGATTCCAGTTCTGGTAGCAACAAATGTCAGTGTGACATAGTTGATTGCTCTGGCTGGTTTGATAAAGATGTCTGCTCTAAACTCATTGTTATCAATAATGTCAGGAGTGTTGTTGGTGCCATCACAGATGACAACAAACTCTTCAATACCTCTTTGTGCCTGAACATCTCTCAGGTAAGGTTCAACAATGTTGATGAAGTTTGATCTAGTTTCATCATCATTAAGTTCAAACAATTGATCATTTGCTGCACTCTCAAGTGCTTGCTCAACTGTGAGGAACAATCTTCTAACATTGATTCTATCGAATGCTGAGGAATAGGCAAGACCAGTCTTATCACCAAACAATACAATACCTTGTCCTGCCTGATTGATTACAGAGTTGATTCTGTTACCATAAAGAGTGTCTCTCTGTGCCTTGTTGGGGTTATATGCCAACTTGACAGCATTGTTGATTGCTCCTCTTTGCTGACCAGCAGGAGAGAACCAAGGGAATGACTCAATGCTTGTTCTGACCATCAGTCCAGCAATGTCTCCATTCAGAGGAATATATCTGAAGGTGTTGTTGAATCTGTCATACATGTACTTGTATCCAGAGTCAAACACTGCATAAGAAGATGAAGTAACAGGCGAATAGAAAGTTACCAGAGCATTAGTCTGTGTTGCTGTATTTGACTGACCAACAATGTTAGTCCTATCTGGTGAGATAGTAGCAATACAATCCTTTCTTATATCAGCAAGAGAAATCAGAAGATTTGCCTTTGCTTGTGTTTCAACAACAGATCCAAGACCAGGACCCATGATAAGGTAATCAACAGAAATCTCATCCTTATTGGAGAAGAGATTATATGATGTAGTCAGATCTCCAAGATCTGCACTCATACCACCATTTACACCATAATCTGCACCACCTAAGAGTGAATAGGTAGCATTGCCAATTACAGCAAACTGTATTCCTTGAGCATTTTGTCCCCAAATACCACCACCATTGGTGACTTTTGTGAATCCAGAACTAAATCCAGAAGCAGTTGGGACTGTGTTATGGAAGGAATCATTTCCACTGGAAAGGTTTCTTCCTGCAAACACATACTGTGAATTCAATGCAATAAAATCCTTATACCAGGACTTGGTTGGCGCATCGGCATCAGTCTCTCCATCAAGTGCCTTAGACAAGAATGTGTGTGTCTCCAGGATATTACCCTGAATACCAGTTACCTTACCCTCATCATCTACTACTGCTACGTGGAGAGCATCATTTCTACCACTTCTCTGTGCAACATAGTTTGTTGTGAGTGGTTTTGGAGCAAGTGTCTTCCAATAGACTGTAGAGTTGGTCAGACCAAGCGTCTGCTCACTATACCAGTCAACTGCAGTTACTGCACTAAAAGTTTCTGCTACAGCTTCTTTACCTGTTTGGATACCAGCATTGTTATAGATCTCAATAGTATCTAATGCTTCAATAGATCTAGAAGGATCATTTTGCTGATAATCAAGATTTGTTTCAGTTCCAGCACTTGAAACTCTTGAAACAATTCTTACATCAATAGAACTGTTACCATTTACAGTATCAGTTGTAACACCAGTAATGATGCCTTTGATGTATCCGTTGAATACAGATGTTGTACCTGCTCCAGGAATAACAGCACTTGAAAGAACTGAAGTTACACCATATCCAGTCAGGATATTTGATTCAGCAAGACTTGTTGTGTTAATACCAATGGTCTGGTCTGCTGCATTATCAATGAAGCAAACTTTAAGTCCATCTGCCCATGATCCTGGGTTTCTAGATGCAAAGTTGAAATTTGTTGCTGTAGAATAATTTAGATTGTAGTCATCATAACTCTTGATCTTAACAGATGTGGAAGCAATACCAACTCCTGCATTGGAGTTCTGAAGACTAGCACCATCTGTTCTTACAACCTTAAGGACTCCTCCATAGGTTAGATACTCAGAAGCAGTGAGCCAGTACTCATACTGTCTATCATTGTTCTGGGGTTCTCCAAATACTTGAAGAAGTTCACCTTGTGTATTGATATCAGTTGGTTCATCAACTGGACCCTGTGTAAGGGGTGCAGCAATTGCGCCAATGTTATCCAGTACGTTATCAGCTCTTCCGACTGTTAAATCAACCTCCCTGACGATTACGCCTGGAGATAATTGAGGAGTCGCCATGTTTTTCTCCTAAAATGTCTCAGTTTAACTAGAAATATTTAGGAAAAAGGGCATTTTGAGTGGGGAAAAGTGTGGTGAACACCTACCAATCAGGATATTGCCAGTCCACAAATGGATTAAGATTCTTTCTGCTTTCTAATATCCTCTTTATAGTGCAGTCCTTACATTCATATGAATAAGAAGATGCAACTGGACCTCTATCTTTTCTAGTTCTATAGAAACTAGCAATCAAATCTTTACTCTCATTGCAGGTTCTACATGTTCTTACATCAAGTAAGAGGTGTCCTAGTTTAATCTGCTCATCAAAGTTCATCACCTATAATCCCACATGTATGACATCTCTCCATACTCTGATGGAGATGCTGTAGACCACCTGTCTCCCTCATCATCCACAAAAGTAGTATCTTCGAGTCCATCATTGATAAAACCAAAGGGTGCCATATCTTGCTCGATTTGATCCTTTTGTTCTTCATATAATCTCTTCCTAACATCTTGATCTGTAAGTTCTTTGAAGTAGTCTTGTGCTACTAACCAAGCATAGATGACTAAACACATAGCAAGGTCATCATTACAACCTTCCTCTGCTTCAAATGATCCATGCTTAGAAATGAATGTAGTCAACTCAGAGATAATCTCATAATCATTGAAGATTAATTTATTCTCTTCAATCATTGTTTTAAGATTGAGTGAACCAATCTTCTTCACTGTCTTAGACATCTTAACACCCAACTGGGTCTTACCGCCAGAGAATCCTTGACCAACAACCTGACCTGCTCTACCTCTCATAGAACACATCAATACATTTTGATACTCTAGATCATATTGAAGAATAGATGCTACTTGATCTCCAACGTCATTGACTTCACAAAGAATGAATGCCTCATTATACTTCTTTGCTATTTCATATATGACACTGGGGAATAGCATAGGTTTGATAGTATTATCCCTATACTTTGATACAACTTTATGAGGAAATTCTGTTATGTCAACAACAATAAAAGCAGAGTAATCGTTACCAACCCCACGTGCAACATCAACAGTAATTGCGTAATCATGTTTATCTCTTGGTGGTTCATATACATCTAAACCTGCATTTTTTTTAATTGGTTGCTCATACACCAAAGACTTTAGTTTACTTGCTGCAATTAATGTATCAACAGAACCAAGGAACTCACAATTATGTGAAACTATTTTATTGGTAATGTATAGGTTTTCTTCCCCTACATCCAATAAATCATATAAGTATATTCCTTCCTCAACTATTTCATTATATACAACTTTTTTTCCTTGAA
>Ga0222718_10000356_pt1 | contig 49313 bp, 41 predicted proteins | sample C33_27DmetaG_FD_165045 | JGI IMG/M metagenome (GOLD analysis project Ga0222718, IMG submission 165045) | Estuarine water microbial communities from San Francisco Bay, California, United States - C33_27D | ecosystem: Environmental > Aquatic > Marine > Unclassified | place: USA: California... | reverse complement strand
CCTGCAACTCTATTAGAGTCTACCAGTATCGATACATTGGCTAATCCGGATAAATCAGTAGTTACATTCGATATAATTAAACCATCAACAATTACTGAAATTATGACAAAATCAACCGGTAAGGCAGAGTTATCAATCAAGGATAATGAGATATTCATCTCTTCGCCTCTTACTATTCTGCTATCAGGGTCTAAATCAAGTGGGCTGACAATTGTTAGAAGTGAATAGCCTCTACTATCAAAAATACCGGTTCCAGTACTGGATTGATAATAATTAACATTTGGTGTAAACGTTGCAGTGATATTGTGAGTACCTCTAGAGAATGTTAGATCTAAACGGATACTTGCTGACCAAGAACCATCTAACTCGACGTTACTACTTACCACGGTAAACGTATCATCCTCTCCATCGATTTCAAAGATTAAACTAGGGGCTAGAGTATTTCCTTGCCTATCTATAATTGCGCTTCCATTACTCGATGTTAAAGTGCCACTGACATTGAATAACTCTCCAGCCGCTGGATTATCAGTAATATTATCCACAGTTATCAAAGTTGATGAGCGCACTGTGATAGTTGAAATCAATGTTAAAGTGCCGTGTAGAGTAGTTGAACCATTAAAGTAGAATATAGAGTCTATCTGTCCTAATGGATGTGAATCAGGTATGAAGAATGTAAAATTAACTAGTCCTTGAGAACTAGAGTTGACCTCGTCTAGCCAAGTATCATGGAATTCAGCAGAAACACTCAATCCTTGTAAAGGGATATCGCCATTACTAGATTCTACAATTCGGGCAGTTAAGGTGACATTAGAACCTCTTTCAACAACTGTATTAATTAAAGGAGACTTATCGATAAATGTAGTAACTCCTCTAACTAATATAGTGTCATTTCCTGTCCCTGTCAAATAAAATGGTGTACTTCCTTCAACTACACTGACTATTACAGTCTTAATCCCACTGCTAACACCATCACCTAGAGGATCGGTAGGCACTGTAATGTTAAAGCTGCCATTGTTAGATGTGACATGGTTTGTAACTAATTTTTCACTTAAATCATTCAAGAAAAATACTTCTACAGCCATTGGCCCATCAACAGTTCTATTGGAATCTACTGCATCCAAAACCTGCCCAGATATAGAGAATGTAGAACCAGCAGTAACTTCGGTAGGGAATGGATCTAAAATAATAGAACTAGAAACTTGTACTGTTAAATTTGATGTACTTTGATTCCCTAACCATCTTCCCGCATCTACATCAGTTAAATTGTCTAAGATATCATCAGGAGCTATGATTGAAACATTATAGAAACCAGGAGGGGTATCTGCAGGAATGACGGGACTGAAAGTAACTATTCCATCGCTTAAAGTTAAACCTGACTGAAGAGTTTGCTCCAGAGTTCCCCCTGAATCAAAAATAACATCTGCAATAATATCTGAAATTGGAGAACCATCTGCTATATCTGTAATTGTAGCATTAATTTGCATTGTCTCTCCTGCAATTACTATTAAAGAAGGAGGAGTTGATTCAACAATCATTTCAGTTTGTATACCTGCATCAATAGAATCTGCATCAGAAACTTTGTAGTATTCTCCACCACTAGGCGGATTTATCGTATAATCCAAAAAGACTCGTAACTCATAAACGCCAGATGCTATATCTCCCGGCATAAAGAAAGAAATATTATATTCTCCATTTAGCGGATTAATGAAGCCCCCTCCAAGTCTAATTACAGTATCTGGCGGTGGTGAACCATCAGGTAAAGGAGGTAAGTCTGAAGGAACCAATAATTGCGCGGTTACTGAGGAGTTATTAGCAATCACAGGAGTCCCAAGATTTCTATCCTGAGCAACACCTGAAACCCAGTTGGAAGTACCTCTTGGGGTCCATTCACTACCTAAGTTAACAACAGCATTTGATTGCCCTTGAATTCTTACTGTATCAGTAACAATTGCAGGATTAAGCCATGTACTACCAGAGAAATTCAGAACCCACGAATAGTCACCAGCTGGAGCAGTAGCTTCTGGTATCCAGACAGGAGTAATTCTCGGAGTATCAGGATCTGAAATATTCCAAACTGAGGTACCATTAAAATCTAAAACATAAGTTCCCAAGAAACTACTTAATGAGGTATTGGTATGGTCGGTGAGAAATACTTCAACAGCTGCCTGATTCCCTCTTGATTGGGGGACCATTTCATAGGAAAAAGTAATATCACTCCGAATGCCATGTTCAGTCAAGTAATTCACCTGATCATTAGCGAAAAGGCCCTCAGCATCAAATTGGATTTTAACTTCAACTGGACCAGAAGGAATAGATACATTATCTCCAGAGAACAACCAACTTACATTGAATTGGCCTGGTGATGAGGTCCAGTTTGAACTATTAAGATACCAAGTCTTTAGAGTTTCAAAGGGCCCACTGACTGAAGCACGTCTCATCTGTAAATATAGAGTACCGTTCAATGCCTCAGGTGCATCTCCATAACTCAGAACAGTACCATTCAAGAAAATCAAAGAATCGATATCTAAGAATGTATTGTTCAAGTCTACACCCTCTAAAGTGACAGTTAGATTAGGGGCAGGAGTAATATTAAACAAGAAATTATCAGTATATGGCCTAATATGATAACTAGGGATTGTCGCATTATTCAAATCAGTCTCATGCCAACCCAAGAATGAAATTGAAGCATTGATAAGCCCTAATGGTTCTGATTCAGATATAGGTATATCAAACTCATAATAACCTCCAGTACCTACATTTGAAATCATACTAACAGGTCCATCGATAGAAGTAGTATAATTCAGAACTACTTGCATATCATCTATTAGTGAAACATCGGAGTTCGGAGGATTTTCAAGTTTTAGATAACCAGTAACACTAGAGTTTACACCAACACCTAACATTGGTTGGTTTACAGGAGGAGGTGAAGTGAAAGAGGTAGTAGAATCATCGGTTATATTGATTCTCCATGGGAATGAAATTCCCTGAGAGCCAACATAAGCTTTTTCGAAAATTTGTAATACTAATGCACCATATCCTGGCTTTATTGGCAACAGAGGTTTGCCAGATAGCTCGAATGACCCATTAACATCTGTCGAACCTGTTGCAACTAGATAATCAGAATTAGCCGCGGAACCAGGAACAAGATCTGTTTCATTACCTGGGACTAAATATAAATTGAGAGATACATTTTCGGCGGACGTTAAGTTATCTACAAATCTCAGAGTACCATTTAACCAAATATCGCTACCAGACAAGTCTCTATCAAAATTATTAGGCCCCCATTCATCATCTACAACTTCTAAGATATTTTGTGGAGGGCAGGCTTCAAATGGAACCCAACCTAGAGTTACATTTCCTTGATTCTGATTTGTCTGCATCTGAACTTCTACCCAAGTAGTGAAGTGGCTACCATACACTTCATACGATTTGCCATTCCAATCTCCACCAGAAAAACCAGTAACTTTACGTGCAGCAAAACCAGCATGGCGGAGCATTACGGTGAAAACAGTTGCAAACTGTTCACATGATCCTTCTTTTGTATTATTAAGTATATAATGAGTTAAATCATTCTCAACATCTGAAAAACCATTTGGTACTGTTGGGTCATTATTTCTGAGGAATGTAGTAGTATTATTACCGTTAATTAGAAAATCTTGTATTGCTTCTACTTTTTCCCACGCTGAAAATGCACCAGATTCAGCTAAAACAGCCTGTGTGATAGACAATGGTACTGAACTCTGTCGTACAATGTAAGATTGTGGCAAGTCTTTACCGTAATCACTTCCAAGGAAGGCAGTAGTATTTTCTCTCACTTGTGGACTAAAGAAAACATCTGGGCTACTAATAAAGATTTGATCAACAGACAAAAGTGAGACACCGATGTCCCTAGTATAATTAGAGAAATTTAAGATTGCTCCCGAATCGCTCCATGAGGTCCAATTCACAGTATTATACGGAACTATCAATTCTCCTCCAGGCCCTATTTCAGCACCAGGCATATATGTTATTGTCCAATCATTTGTACTGTTTCCAATCCAAAAAGATTCATGCGCAACACCCTGCATTGAACCAATGTCGAAGACTATTGGAGTTCCACCGACCAGAGTACTATTCACTCCAAAGGATACTCCGGTGTAATAATCATAAGTATGCCATCTCCAATAATTTGTAATACCCAAATCTACACTTGTAGAATTTTCAGCTATAAACATTAACATATTTGGATCTATATCGTCACTAGGGTCCCAAGGATTGCTAACAGAACCGTTACAATCTAATGACCAAAAATCAGGCCCACATTCATCGCCATCCGGAATTCCTCCCCCATCAGTATCGGGGTTTAACCAATCAAGTCCTATTGCTTGCTCTATGGTGTCAGGTATACCATCTCCATCCGTATCAAGAGGATTTAAATCATCTTCGGAATTATTTTGAGGATTAGTTCCATCAAGATATTCTTGCCCATCAGTAACACCTCCGTCATCGGTATCGGCATCATTCCACAGAGTGAAATAGGTATCAACGGTACCATTTCCTCCGAAACCGAAAATTAAGTCACAGCCAGTTGTGTTTTCGAAATAATTATTCAATCCGTCTTCGTCAGTATCTAGGAGATTACTACAAGGTTCACTCGGATCAGTTTGATTAAGTATCTCTGATAAGTCGTCTACTCCATCCCCATCAGTATCAACAAGATTGGGGTTAGTGGGTTGCCCCCATGTGGCAAGTAGCTCTTCCCAATCCGCCAAACCATCGCCATCAGTATCAAAATAATCATCATCGCAATGAGCCTCACTAGGCTGAGGAGAAGCATCCCAACACCAAGAATGATTTGTAAATAAAACAGATACTGCAGTAGCAGGTAAAGAAACGTCTACTTCTTTCAATTCATTCCCATCAATCGATCCATATCTGAAGCCTACAGTTGAGCCGTTGATTAACTCATAATACGCCATAGGAGCAGAATCTTGCCTCCAGTCAGAGGGGTCAGGGTCTAATTCAGTAGTAGAATTAAGTAATAATGACAAAGAAGGTGCATCCCAACTAATTATGGTTTTAATAATAACTATTTCACTGATACAAGGGTCTGTTTGGTGACCTACAGCAAGTTCATCTCCATCATTTACGCCACCTCCATCGGTATCTGCTAAATCCCACCTGGTGCAAGTTAGATTTTCTTCCCAATTATCTATACCATCATTATCAAAATCGCCAACATCCTCGATTCTTGTAGGGTCGGTTTCATTAGAATCGACAATTCCGTTTCCGTTAAGATCTTCTTCTCCATCATCAAATTGATCACCATCAGTATTGTTATTTCTAGGGTCGGATGCTTGAGGAGGGTCTCCATATTGCGCGTTTACTTCTACACCGTCGCTAATGCCGTCTGAATCTGTATCGATAGCAGTTGGATCTGTCAAAAGAATTAATGCTTCATACGAATCATTTAAGCCGTCTCCATCTGTATCGTTGTTGTTAGGATCTGTTTGAGTAATTGAATCGACTTCCGCAGTAAATATAGCACAACCACCGGGGCCCAGCCCCAACACGGGATTACAAGGTGACTCTGTAGCAGTCATATTGTTTGGACCTGGTCTGAAATATTGTGTAGGAGGAGTGGTAGAACCATTTCTAGTACCCCAAGTTGGGTTAACGTATTCGTACAAATTAATCAGACCATCACCATCTGGATCTCCATAGGTGCCATCAACATTAGATGCAGAAGTTGGGTCTAAATTATTCGCAACTTCCCAACCATCAGGCATACCATCTCCATCTGTATCCCATCCATCAGGATCTTCATCGATTAATCCATCACCGTCATCATCATCACTGGAACAATCGGCGTCTCCATCTCCATCAGGGTCGAAATTATCTACCAAGCCATCCTTGTCATCATCAAATGTATTGAAACAAATGTTACCTACAGGATCTTCATCTACTCCATCTGATCCTGTCCCCTGAATAAATTGCATTGCACTTTCTTCATCCCAAAGTCTCACAGGAACTGTACCATTCCACCAAACGCCATTATCGAGAATATTGGCAGTAGTAGGATCATCCCAATTGGCTGGTATTCCGTAAAGATATTCATTCAAATTTGTGAAAGCGTCTCCATCTGGATCACCTACTGAACCGTTAATATCAGTTGGTGAAAGAGGATCTAAACCATATTGCCATTCCCATCCATCAGGGAGTCCATCATTATCGCTATCCCAATCTTGCGGTTGAGTATTGATAATGAACTCTAAACCATAAGTTAAACCGTCTCCATCATCATCAGTTGATGCAAGAGCTTCCCAACTTCCAAACTCAATCGCAGAGTATGAAGCTAGTAACATAATCAATGTGAATAAACAGGCTGAGCGACGTTTGCTTACTAGTTTCTTGTCAGTCGAAATTACTGAAACGCTCTGCAAACTAGACACCTCTAATGTTCGTGGCGCTTAATAGAGGTCTTAAGAAGAATGGAGCGTCGTTCGGACGAGTGAACAGAATCATACAAGTTCTATATCATCATCATCATAACGATTAGGATCTGGTAACTCTTCAATCATTGGCATTGGTTCTTCAAATTCGACATCTTCATCTTCATCTCCACCATCACGATTCATAGACTCAATTAGTGCCATATGGCTAGCCCATTTACGGCGATTCATACTACTTTGTACTCCTGCAATAATCAGTAAAAATCCTACTACCAAAACAATTAGAGTTAGGGGGCGAGGATGACTAATTTCATTAATAATAATATCAATTACATTACCTAAATCTACAGTCATAATTACAGTCTTTTTAGCAGTGAAATCATCTGACCAACTCTGACTAGTATCCAGAGTTCCGTCAATCACATAAGCCAATGGCATTGCAGTAACTAAAACAGGAATTTTGTCACCATTATTTGCATCGGAAGGAACGAATACTTTGAGATTGAAACTTAGTTCTTCATATGCACCTAATTGGATAAATGTTGAACCAGATGGGCCCTCGATTTCTGCAGTCCATCCTTGCTGATCTACTTCTGCATCTAATAGAATTGTCATTTCAGTATTTCCTTCATTTTTTACTTTCATCTGGATAGAATAGTCTTCTCCTGGGAGTAATTTTCTATCTTGAGTAACTTGGACTATCTCTAAATTAGGCATATCAGAGGCAATCTCAAAGGTCATAGGTAAGTCGAAGTATCTAGGGTTGGATTCTTCGGTATCTTCAATCACTCTCAGATAAATTGTATGGTTACCTTGTTCGACTTGAGTTGTGAGAGTGACTGTTACAAATACTTCAATAAATCCTCCGGGGCTTAGTGAAACACGAGGTACTGCTTCATTATTTTCATCTTCAATCCTAAACTGCCATTGACCATATATCGGGCTAATATCTAAATTTTCCTGTAGAGTTGCAGGGTTCTGAATTCTCCACCAAAGAGCAGTATCTCCAGAATTAGCGCTACTAGTAATTCTGGCCCTTAAATCTACAACAGCGTTATCTGAACCGGGAGAACAAAGTGAAACTTCAATCTGACCTAGTGGTGAACCATCACAATCTTGTGATACTTCCGCTCTTATACCAAATGTCCTCTGAATAGTGAATATTATTGTACTTCTAAGTGACGAATTACCAGAACTAGTGACTTCAATTTCTATAGTTCCTAAGTCGTCATCGGCACGATCATTAGATGGTTTGATATTTAGCAATAATACTTGAGTCGCGTGCCTCTCTAAGAAAGAGGAATGGAATGTCCCATCTCCAACATCCTCTAATATTCTTTCTCCAGTATTATTATCATAGACTTGAATTATGGATTTGGAGCGTTTTAGGACATCTATACGGAACATGTCTGCATCGAAACCTGTATTAAAAATTTCAAGGAGGAATGGTGTGAACTCTCCATATTCAACATATCTCGGTATAGTATTATCGATATCATCGGGACGGGTAGAGTTGGCAATAGGAAGTTCATGTTCTTCGTCCCAAACAGATACTGCTGGAGGTTGGAAAACGTCAATCTTCTCTAGTTTCACATTCAAGGTATCTTGATGCACAACGGTTTGAACCCCATCAACTTCAGCTTCAGCTACAGCACGGATATCTATACTACTAGGAGTCCCAGTTAAATCATCAGGAGCCTGCAATGTGAGAATAGGATTCAAGATATCTCCACCAGCATCCAAAGAATAGATACTTGAATCTGAATCAAATTCGATTAACCAAGAACTACCGAGATTTGTCATTACTTCAAGTTCAACAGACATAGATTTAGTAGAGTCTCCCCTATGGACTAGTTGGAGAGGTATCGGAGTTATTTCGCCAGGAGCGATATATTCTGTTTGCCTATCCATTCCATGATTAATTGAAACACCAAATTGATGCATTTCAACGGGCTGATGTTCAATCAAGACTAAGTTCCCTTGTATGTCTGTCACTTCTAATTCCACAGTATATTCGCCAGCAGGTACGCCTCCTGGGTATGTCCAGGAATAATGTCCAAATATTCCTTCATTTGTATCATCAATGTCTGGATCATCGTCACTAATTTCTTTATCTATCCTATAGTTCCCTAGCGAATCTCTAAGTAATAATCTAACACTATCAATATCATATCTACCAAATGCACTTTTTACGTCGAAAGTGAATTGCATCAATCTCTGATCGATAATATCGTTAGGATACCATTCTAAGACTGGACCTTCTGAAAGTTCATCTCCATCTCTTTGTAAATATACAACACTATTGGAAATTGCATTTGTTTCTACTTCAATTTCAGAATGGCGATTAGATTCACCATCGATTTCATTCCATGCAACTTCTGCAGTACAAGTGGAGCCGAATGGCCCGCCACTGCTATCACACCCTGACATTTCCGCAGAAATTGTAATTTCAATGGTTTCATCTTCTAGTATCATGAAAGAACTGGTAGACCCAAGGTCAACTTCAAATTCTTCATGATCGAAGTTACAACTATTACCAATTCCAGTATTGCATGCATCTGCACTCCACTCTGCTTGTCCTATGGAAGAGCCACCCGCTCTCACATTGATTGTCCAATCAACTGATGACCCGCTTGGCCCAACTGCTTTCAAGAAAAGATCCAGTGGCAAGTAATAAGTTCCAGAACTTGAACCTTGATTGGGACGACCGAATACCTCTATCGATGATAACAATTCTTGACTAATAAATTCTATTGTTTCGTCCAAAGCACTGGCTGTTTCTTGACCGCCAGAGTCAGGTATTTTTGTAGTAATTAATCCGTCCCCATCAGTTGTAGAATCAGCAGAAGCGAGATAAAGTGTGTAAAGTTCAATTGTTTCCTCTATATTGCTTAAAATTGGCCTTTCCTCCAACTCTAAATTAGTTATTTGAGAAGAATACATTGGAGTTAACATTAGTAATGTCAGAAAAAGAGCAATACGGGCGGTTTTGACACCTCTCTGAGCGTTCCTAGACACTTGCACGCTTCTCGGCTGTTCACAGGGTGTTAAAGAGTTCTCATCATAAGTTCCGCATATGCATCTATTTCCGGGACATATTGGAGCCGCGCGATTCAAGACTAAGTTCGTACGCCGATGGCACGCAGGGGTACCCGAGTGGTCAAAGGGGCCGGACTTAAGCTCCGGTGGCAAGGCCTTCGTGGGTTCGAATCCCACCCCCTGCACCATAAACTTAAATTTGTGTGAAAATCACTTGATTTTCGTCATTGAACAACCTAATCTTCCATCACCATGTAAGATATCTAACTTAGTTATAACCAATGATGCTGCTTTCACACTGTTTGGAGTAGATATCTCTTCGAGTAATCGATTTGCTAATGTCTCAAGTAGAGAAAAACGACCAATCGATAACACTTCGTCTAAAGAATCAATGAGATACTCATAGTTCAATACTTCATTCAAATTATCATTATTTGGATTTATAATGTCTGAAATCATTACGTATATGTCAAATCTTACTTTTTGAGGATTACCAATTTCGAAATCGTGAACTCCAATATCTACGTCTCTAACTACATCTTCTAAAAATAGTGTTGTTACTCCACTGTAAGAAGACAATAAATTAGTAATCGCATCTTTGTGAGAGGTCATAGAATCACTCAGTTTCAAACACTACATCCCTTGTTCTTGAAAGGAACCTTTCACCAGAATCGACATAGATGACCTGTCCAGTTACGGCCTTTGCAACCATCAAATAACACACAGCATCAGCAATATCTCCGGGACTTGGCCCGTAACCCAGGGGAGAACTAGATTGCGCAAGCTCGAAACCTTCGCTAGTTTGTGAGTTACTGGCTAATGTATGTCCTGGTGAAACAGCATTCACTCTAACTTTAGGCGCTAAACCTCTTGCTAAGGTTTCAGTTAGTCCTAGCATAGCATATTTCGATGCAGTATAAGATAAATGATCAGGATTAGGATTATACAATTTTTGATCTAAAATATTGACTACACTGCCTCTTCTGTTTCCTTCTAATGAATCATTCATCTGTTTAATCATCATCAAAGGGACTTTTGCGTTAATTTTCATGTGCTTATCCCATGAATCAGAAGTAATTGTAGAAATATCGTCATGAATAAAAACTGACGCGTTATTTACTATTGCATTAAGATAACCGAATTCCTTTACAGCATGAGATATCAACTCCCTTGCACTAGATAAATCTGACAAGTCTGCCTGGAAAATAGTAGCAGAGCCACCATTTGAAATTATCATTCTTGCTGTTTCTTCGGCATCTTCAGATGAACTTCTGTGGTGAATAATGACTTTGTAACCTAAATCTGAAAGACGAATGCAAATCTCACGACCAATTCGCTTGGATCCTCCCGTCACTAACACAACGCCTTGATCCATAGTGTTGCGAGAGTGAACTAAGATATGACTTCTTGTATAGGATTAAGTTAACAATTTACTATCAGAATAGTTTTCGTCATGACCCTGCTCGTAGGTATCAATGTCAACGCGACTTCCAACGATTAATGATGAAAATCATTCGATTAAAGAAGTTTTAAGACATAATGGTAAAAGTTCTCTTGAAAGAAGGAAAGAAAAAAGGAAACGTCTACCAGAATGGTTTAGAACTAGTCTACCGACTGGAAATTCGCAAAGAAATTTTAACATTACAAAGGCGAATGTACATGAACATGGACTACACACAGTTTGTGAAGAAGCAAGGTGTCCAAATGTACATGACTGCTGGGCTAGAGGGACAGCAACTTTCATGATTGCTGGAGAAGTTTGTACTAGAGGATGTAGATTTTGTGCGGTCGGTACAATAAAGAAGCCTCCAGAGCTAAATCCTTTGGAACCAAAAGAGTTAGCGGAAGCAATAGAAAAAATGAATATTACGCATGCAGTTGTCACTGTAGTGAATAGAGATGATTTGCCCGATGGAGGAGCAGAACATTACAGAAGATGTTTGCTAGAAGTTAACAAAAGAACACCAGATGTTGGATTGGAATTGTTGTGTTCAGATTTAGAAGGAAACTTGGACGCCCTTACAAGCCTACTTGATGATTTACCAATTAAGGTATTTGCACACAACGTAGAATGCGTACCTCGACTAGATAGTATTGTTAGAGACCCAAGAGCTTCATTTGAACAGTCTCTAAAAATATTATCTCATGCCAAAAAGGTGAGACCAGATTTGAAAATCAAGTCAAGTATTATGGTTGGTTTGGGAGAAAATGATGATGAAATTGTAGAGGCAATGAAATTACTTAGAGAAGTAGGTGTTGAAATGATTACATTGGGCCAATATCTACAACCAAGTGACAGACACCTTCCAATCGACAGATTTCCAGAGCCAAGACAGTTCGCAGACTGGGATAAAACTGCTAGAGAGTTAGGGTTCAAAGCGGTAGCGAGTGGGCCTTTGGTCAGATCTTCATACAGAGCCGGACTATTGTACGAAGAGGCTGAAGGGGCGGAACCAGTAGTTACTAGAGAATCTACAGGCTCTGCGGTCAGTTACCTAAATTCAATGAGGAAATTGTGATTGGCGAAAGCCAACAAATATGAGTAAGAAGATGGTGTTAGATACATGGTGAAGAAGAAGACGGAGTCAATCCATGTCCCTGACGCACCTCATCGTCCAGGAGATGAAACAAAATTTGAACAATGGAGTTGGAAGCCAGAAGATTTGAATAGATTGGATATTGAATGTTCAGTTGATGATGCAATAAATCACGCTACAGGTTTAGTTAGAGTCCTAGATGATGACCATGAAGCAAAGGGCGAATGGAATCCTAACCTTACTTCAGAAGAATTGATTTTAGGCTTAGAACATATGCTAAGGATGAGAATTTTTGATGAAAGAATGATGAAAATGCAGCGTACAGGGAAATTATCATTTTACATGAGATCTTTTGGAGAAGAAGCAATTGCGATTGCTCAGACCATGGCTCTAAAGAATCAAGATTGGTTATTCCCTACATACAGGCAACCAGGAGCACAATTTGTTAGAGGAAGAGACATGGTCAGCATGATTTGTCACTGTATTGGAAATGAAGAAGACAATGTCAAGGGCAGACAAATGCCAGTACATTACACGTATCGTGAGGGGAGATATATTTCGGTCTCAAGCCCAGTAGGTACACAATTTAGTCAAGCAGTTGGTGTAGCATTGGCATCTAAATACAAGGAGCTTGATGAAGTTACCATTACTTGGATAGGAGACGGAGCTAGTGCCGAGGGAGATTATCATTATGCACTTAATTTCGCTAGTATATTCAAAGCACCTGTGATACTCAATGTAGTAAATAATCAATGGGCGATTTCAACCCATTCTAATTTTGCTAGTAACAATCAAAACTTTGCAATAAGAGGGATACCATATGGAATCCCTAGTATCAGAGTTGATGGGAATGATTTTCTCGCTTTATATTCCGTAACTAAATGGGCTAGAGAAAGAGCCGCAAAAAACCTAGGACCAACACATATAGAGGTGCTAACTTACAGAGCAGGTGCGCATAGTAGTAGTGATGACCCATCTAGATATAGGCCGAAAGATTCGAATGATTTTTGGCCCGGTGGAGACCCTATCGAGAGATTGAAGTTACATTTAGTGCAAACAAATAATTGGTCAGAGAAGATGCATAAAGAACTAGAAGAAAGAATAGATTCAGAAGTTATGGACGCATACAAGGAGGCTGTGAAATTTGGAGATCTGGCAAACGGCCCATATCCATCCTCCGATGCGATTTTTACAGAAGTTTATGAGACTCCTCCTTGGCATTTACTAGAGCAATGGGATGAAATGAAAAGATGGAGGGATGAATAATGCCTAATATGAATATGGTTCAATCTGTAAATAGTGCCCTTGACAATATGCTATCAAGAGATTCAGACATAGTGATCTTTGGAGAAGATGTTGGATATTTCGGGGGAGTATTTAGGACCTCTGATGGCCTACAAGAAAAACATGGCAAGCATCGTGTTTTTGACTCGCCTCTTTCCGAAGGAGGAATAGCTGCAACAGCTTTTGGGATGGGGATAAATGGCCTCAGACCAGTCGTAGAAATACAGTTCGCAGATTATATCTTTCCAGCATATGACCAAATTGTGAATGAGATGGCAAAGGTTAGGCATCGTTCAGGAGGAGAATTTTGGTGCCCTGTCACAATTAGAACTCCCGCAGGAGGAGGTATTAGAGGAGGTCATCATCACTCGCAATCTCCAGAATCTCAATTTACACATACTCCCGGGTTGAAAGTGGTGTATTGTTCTACGCCATTCAATTCTAAGGGTCTTCTAATTAGTGCTATTGAGGATAACGATCCCGTGATTTTCTTTGAACCAAAAAGATGTTACAGGGGTCCATTTTATGGAGACCCTCATAATGTTCCAACATGGAAAGAACATCCAGAAGCCGAGGTCCCTGAATCATATTATAAAATACCATTAGGAGAGGCGAGATTGGCGATGGAAGGTGACAAATGTACTGTAATTGCTTGGGGCACAATGGTACATGTGGCAGAACAAGCAATAAGAAACTCAGGAATTAGTTGTGATTTATTAGATTTACAAACATTAGTCCCTTGGGATAGAGAGGCTGTAGTTAGTTCAATTGAAAAGACGGGTAGATGTGTTGTTGTACATGAAGCACCGAAAACTAGTGGATTTGGGGCCGAGATGGTTGCTTCGATACAAGAAAGATGTTTTTATCATTTAGAAAGTCCAATAGAAAGAGTCACAGGATGGGATACGCCATTCCCACACACAACAGAATGGGATTATATGCCAAGTCCCTCTAGAATTGCTGAAGCGATACTAAAAACTCAGGAGGAATGAATATGGGAGATTATGTTTTCAAGTTACCAGATATAGGAGAAGGAGTAGTAGAAGGAGAAATAGTGTCATGGCATGTCAAGGTTGGAGATACAATAGTTGAAGATGCTCCAATCGTCGATGTAATGACCGACAAGGCAACTGTTACCATACCTTCTCCAACAAGTGGGATAGTAAAGGAATTGAGTGGAGAAGTTGGCGATATGATTGCTGTAGGCACTGCTCTGATAACTTTCTCAGGAAGTGGAGATGATGTCTTTTCTACAGAAGAAAATACAGAAACTATACCTGTTCCCGAACCAGTAATTGAAGAAGTGGTTGAACTTGAGGAAAAGGTAGTTGAGGTTGTAGAAAAAAAACCAGCTCCTGAAAAAGTTCTCATTCAGAAACCAATTAAAACTACAAAGGTGAGACAGAATACTAGGGTGTTGGCTAGTCCTGCTGTAAGAAGAAGAGCTAGGGAGGCCGAACTAGACCTAACTTTCGTATCCGGCTCTGGACCCGCTGGAAGGATTAGACACGCAGACTTAGACGCATATATCGCAGCAGGAGGAGCAGTTACAGGTGCACCTCCAAAATCATATTCTACAAAAAGAACAGAAACAAACGAAATAAAGGTCGTAGGTTTAAGAAGAAAAATTGCTGAACAAATGGTCAAATCAAAATTTTCTATACCTCACTTCTCATATTTTGAAGAAATTGATGTCACTGAGTTAGAAAAACTCAGGAAATTTTTAAACTCCACCAAAGACGAAGGGCAGCCAAAATTAACTTATCTGCCATTCATAATGATGGCTTTGGCTAAAATAATGCCGAAACATCAAGAATGTAATGCACATTATGATGAAGAAAATAATATTGTTACTCAACACTCTGCAATCCATCTCGGAATTGCCACACAAACAGATAGAGGATTATTTGTTCCTGTCGTAAAACATGTTGAAGCAATGGACATATGGCAATCAGCAGCTGAAATGCAACGAGTTTCAGGCTCAGCTAGAAATGGCACTGCTAGCCTAGATGACTTGACAGGTTCCACATTTACAATTACAAGTCTCGGAAGAGATGGAGGGTTAGGAGCCACACCAATCATTAATCACCCAGAAGTTAGTATTCTGGGAGTACATAAAGCAAGAGAGATGCCTGTAGTTCAAGATGGAAAAGTTGTTGTTAGGAGGATAATGAATGTGTCAAGTTCTTTCGACCATCGAATTGTAGATGGTGCTAATGGAGCCGCCCTGGTTCAGTCATTGAAGAAAATGTTAGAACACCCGGCTCTAATTTTTATGTAGGTGAAAAAATGAGTAATAATCGTAAATGTCAAGTTTTAGTCATCGGAGCGGGGCCTGGAGGATATGTTGCTGCAATAAGATCCGCTCAATTAGGTCTCAATACAATAATTGTTGAGGGGGAAAAAGCAGGAGGAGTTTGTCTAAATGTTGGTTGTATTCCAAGTAAAGCCATTATCCATGCGGCAGAAAGATATGAAGCATTGGGTAAACATTCCAAAGAAGAAGGGCACATGGGAATTACAGTTTTAGGAAATACCGAAATTGAAATGAAAGGTATTGTGGAATGGAAAGATGGGATAGTTCAAAGATTAACCAAAGGTGTAGAAACATTGGTTAAAAATGCAGGTGCTGAATTAATACATGGTTGGGCCACATTTTCTTCATCGAAAAACTGTACTGTTAAGACCGAAAATGGAGATATAAATATCGAAGCAGAAAATGTAATTATTGCAACGGGTTCTTCTCATATTGATTTGCCTTTTATGCCGTGTGATGAAGAATTCGTTCTTTCTTCAACAGGTGCATTGAGTTTGGAAAAACTACCGAAGAAGGTCGCCATTGTAGGAGGAGGATATATAGGACTAGAGTTAGGTTGTGCGTTAAGGAAATTAGGTACAGAAGTCACTGTAGTTGAAGGGATGGATAGTATCTTAGGAATAATGGATAAAGAAATCAGAAGACCACTTGAAATATGGTTGAAGAAGAACAAAGTTACTGTTTATACTAATGCTCTTGCAAAAGGAGCTAAAATCAAAGGTAAAGGTGCATCAAGAAAAGTTGAACTTACATTTGAAAAGGATTCTGAAGAACAAAAAATTACTGTTGATAAGATTTTAGTTACTGTTGGAAGAAGTCCAAACTCAAAGGGATGGGGGGTTGAAAATATGGGAATAAGGATGGATACATCTGGTAGATTTATTAGAATTGACCGACAATGTAGGACCTCAGCACCAGGAGTTTATGCAATCGGCGATGTTGCTGGAGAACCAATGCTGGCACACAAGGCAAGCGCCCAAGGCGAAATGGTGGCAGAGATTATTTCCGGTGAAAAGAGAGAATTTGACAAAGTTGCAATTCCTGCAATTGTTTTCACTGAACCAGAAATTGTCTCTGTTGGACTGACTCCTGATGAAGCGAAAGAAAAAGGTGAAGAGGTCATTATTGGGAAATTCCCTCTAGCTGCCAATGGAAGAGCTCTAACTATAGAAGCAGAAAAAACTGCAGGTTTCATAAGAGTAACTGCAAGGAAAGAAGATCATGTAATTCTTGGTATTCAAGCAGTTGGCAGTCACGTAGCCGAATTACACGGTGAATTCATTTTGGCTCTCGAGATGGGAGCACAGTTAGAGGATATTTCAGATACAGTTCACGCACACCCAACAATGACGGAGGCTTTTCATGAAAGTGTATTGAAAACATTGGGTCACGCAATACATACTTCCTGAGGTGATTTGTTGAAAAATATCCAAGTCCTAAGGGCTGGAATTGTTGAACATTCTAAAGTTTCAGAGATTATGCGCGTTATGCAACAAAAAAGAATTAGTGATGAAATTATTGACTCTATTATTCTCGTAGAACATCCAGAAATAGTTACCATTGGCCCAAAGGCCAGTAGGGAAGGAGTAGTAGTTAGTGACGATTATGAACAGACAATTGTAGATAGAGGTGGAGGAATCACATGGCATGGACCCGGGCAACTAGTGGCTTATCCTATTGTGAAATGGGATAATGATGAACAAAGTGTCAGAAAAATTATTAACAAAATAGAGGATTTGGTAATTAAAACCCTGAAAGATCTTGGCATTGATGGATACAGAGATTCTGCAATGATGGGGGTATGGGTTGATGGAAAAAAGGTATGTTCTATAGGACTTGCATTTCTTCATTGGGTTAGTAGGCATGGTTTAGCGTTGAACTATGCTACTCCTGGAAATAGGATTGAAAATCTCGCTTGCTGCGGATTAGATGTAGGTACAACAACATCATTAGAAAAATTGGGATATAAGAAAAATAATAATCAGAAAATCACCAGAGAGTTACTTGAAAATACTCTAATCTCAAATATCGAAAATATACTTAATAGAGTACCAGTTGAAGACGAAAATTGTAATCTTGAGGACTTTCTATGAATAGACCGCAGAAAAATCTTATGTCTGAATTTTGGGGACTCGATGTATCAACCATTTTCTTAAATCATGGTTCATACGGAGCTACACCTAAAATAGTTCTAGAAGAACAAAAACGATGGCAACAACTTGTAGAAAAAGATCCGGTGAAATTCTATGAAGAAATCGCCCCTAAAGCATTATTAGAAACTAGAAAAGCGATTGCTAAATTTGTTAAATGTGATTATGATGATTTGGCATTGATTGAAAACGCAACATCAGGAGTCAATACAGTATTGAGATCGCTAGACTTCAACATTGATGATGAGATATTAGTACCTAATCATGCTTATCAAGCTTGTAGAAATACAATAGATTTTGTTGCTAGAAAGAATAATGCTAAAGTTGTTACTTGCGAAATACCATTCCCGATTAACAATGAAGAAATTATAATTGAAGAGATTATGCGATGTGTTACAGAAAGAACGAAATTAGCATTAATTGATACAGTAACTAGCCCTACTGGGATAAAAATGCCTTTTGAAAAATTAGTTGAATTACTAGAAAATAAGGGAATTAAAGTACTTCTTGATGCGGCTCATGGAATTGGAATGATTCCTCTAGATTTAGAACAAATTGGTGCATCGTTTACAACTAGTAATTGCCATAAATGGCTATGTGCACCTAAAGGTTCAGCGTTTTTGCATGTAAGAAAGGATATGCAAGAATTTATTCACCCTCTAACAATTAGTCATGGAATGACTGCTCCTTTAGAAGGAATTTCAAGATTTCGACACGAATTCGATTGGACAGGAACTAGAGATATATCCGCATGGTGTGTAATCCCATATGTTATCAGTGAAGTTAGCAAGATAGTGGGAATGAGTTGGGAAGAAATAATGCAACATAATAATAACTTGGTAACTGAAGCAAGAAAATATCTATGTCAAGAATTGGATATTTCCCCACCTTGCCCTGACAAAATGCTAGCAAGCATAGCAACTATAAAATTAAATTTTGATGATTACACTAATCTTTCTATTCATGAACCTGATCCAATACATCTAGATCTTCTAGATGAATACAATATACAAGTTCCAGTTTGGTATTGGCCTAACCCAGAAGGAAGGTATATACGTATTTCCGCTCAGATTTACAATAACTTAGATGAGTATGAATATTTAGCATTTGCATTAAAGAATGTCTGTAAAAATTAAGCAATAGTTCAAGATGTCTTGTTCTCACGGCGTTTCATGCCATCCGCTGTTGTAGCCTTAACAGGTGCTTCTGGTGCACAGTATGCTGTACGACTTGTAGAAGTACTTTCTGAAGCTTCTTGGGAGGTAGATTTGATAGTAACAAAAACAGGTGCAATCAACTTGCATTTAGAATGTGACATGACAGCAAAAGATTTATCCAAAATTAGAGGAGTAACATTGCATGAAAATCATAATTTAGCTGCAAAACCTGCTTCTGGATCTGCAAAATATGACGCATATATCATTTGCCCAACTAGTGGTACTACTATAGGCAAAATTGCAGCAGGAATCTCAGATAACCTAGCGACTAGGAGTGCTCTTGTTGCTCTCAAAGAAAGAAGAAAGTTGATTCTAGTCCCTAGAGAAACTCCTTTTGCAACCGCTCACCTAGAAGCAATGACAAAAATGTCAACTTGGGGAGTCATTATACTCCCCGCAAGTCCTGGATTCTACCATAAACCAAATACCATTGAAGAATTGATAGACTTCGTTGTCGCAAGGATACTAGACCAACTTGACATTGAACATAAATTAAGTAAGAGATGGTCTGGTGAAGAAGTAAAATAAATTAGCCTATCTTTTACAAAAATCAATAATTTCTTGATAATTAGGTTCTATACCCGGATTATCAGCAATCCAGCAATAACCAATTTTTCCATCCTCATTAATCACAAAAACTGACCTCTGTGCAGCAGTGTATCCAGGCATAACAAAATCAATTCCAACACCATAAGAATTTGTAGCATTTCTATTCACATCGGAAAGCAATGGAAATCCTATTGAGTTTATTTTTGAAAACTCATTATTGGAGAATATTGAATCAACACTGATTCCAAATACTTCAGCCTCAATATTTTCAAAATCACTCATAAAGTTTGTAAAAGTACACATTTCAGCCGTACATACACCTGTAAAAGCAGCAGGATAGAATGCTAAAACCACTTTATTTCCAATTGAGTCACTCAGAGTAACCATATTTCTGTCATTCGCCATCAAAGTAAAGTCAGGTGCTGTGTCGCCTACTGATACCATACACTTGCGGGTGGACTGGGCCATTCAAAGATAACCATCGTCTAGAGTTGATTAAATGAACGAAATAATATCAATTTACGATTGGGAAAACATCAATAGAAAATCTGATTATTTACTTCTAATAACAAAAGAATCATGTGATGATTGTAAGGAAGTTGAGGAATATCTAGAGAAAAATAATAATAAAGTTAAAAATTATATTGTTAATAAAATTAATTTGGACAATCCTCATTCTAAAGAACTAATTAACGAACTAGAATGGATAAATGTCGAAGTTGACTTTGTACCATTTTGGAGTTTAATTCTCAATTCAAAAAGAATTAAATCTGTCAGAGGAAATATAAAAATGGTAAAAGAAATTATTTAATTACATATTTTCTGGTGTTTCAATCCCCAAAAGTCCTAGTCCTATCTTCAATGTCCTCGCAGTTAAATTACACAGAGCTAATCTACTATTCATCTTGACCTCATCATTAGAGTCTAAAACAGGACAATTCTCATAGAATGAGGCGAAATCTTGCGCTAAATGATGTAAGTAAACTGCCAAACGATGAGGGCTATAACTATTTATTGTCTCATCGATTGATTCAGAAAATCTAATTATAGATTTGGAAAGAGACTTTTCGAAATCATTTACTACTAAGATTTCAGAATTAAATGTAGATTCACGAGATATCGATGATTTGCGGAAAATACTACATATCCTTGCATGTGCATACTGTAGATAAGGAGCGGTATTCCCATCGAATGATAACATTTTATCCCAATCAAAAACATAATTCTTATTTCTATCAATAGATAAGTCTGCGTACTTTATTGCACCTATTCCAATCATTTTAGAGACTTTTTTACGATCTGAATCAGACATAGAAGAATTTTTCTCAAGAATCAATTTTTCTGCCCTGTTAACTGATTCTTCCAATAATTCTTTCAGAGTGATTGCTTTGCCTTCACGGCTGGCTAATTTCTTACCATCTGAGCCCATGACTAAACCAAATGAGACATGCACTGCTTTAATCTTCTCATCCATAAATTCTGCATCTTTAGCTACTTGAAAAACCATAGAAAAATGTTGTGATTGCTCAGCGCCAACAACATACAGCATCTCATTACATTCAATCGATTCAACACGATTTATTATACAAGCAAGATCAGTGGTGGCGTAGTTGTAACCACCATCACCTTTACGAATAATAAGAGGCAGAGGTTCATTTTCACGATTAAACCATCCTTCGGGGAACACAACTAAAGCACCTTCGCTTTCAACAATTAAATTCCGAGATTCGAGACGTTTTACCACTTCAGGAAGTAGATCTTCATAGATTGATTCTCCAGCCAAATTATCATCATTTAGAAGGACGCCTAGCATTTGGTAGACTGAATTAAAATTAACTAGTGAGAAATCTACTAATTTTTGCCATAAATCAATCGTTTCAGCATCTCTAGACTGAAGTTTGACAACTCTTTGCCTTGAACGTAGAGCGAAATCATCGACATTTTCAAATTTATATCTAGCTTCTTTATAGAAAGTTGAAAGATCTATTTCGCCAACATTATTATTATCACATTCAATAAAGTGTTCAATCAACATACCAAAAGGGGTACCCCAATCTCCGATATGATTCTCACCAACTACATTATGCCCCTTAAATGAAAAAATTCTTGACAAAGCATCGCCAATTACTGTAGAACGCAGATGACCTACATGCATCCTTTTGGCAATATTTGGTGAAGAATAATCTATAACAATGGTTTTTCTATCTTCTAACTCTACACCCAACCTAGGATCTGAATTCATGGAAGAAATCTTCTTAGAAATCCAAGAATTTTTAGCCTTGAAATTAAGAAAACCATTTACAATATTGATTTCTACAATTTCAGATAGTTCAGAATCGATATTATTTGCAATCTCGATTGCTATATCGTTAGGAGATTTTCTCAAAATTTTAGACAATGTATGGCAAGGTAGAGTTATATCGCCATGGGTTTTATCTGTAGAACTTCCGAGTGAATTCAACCATTGATTCTCATTTAATCCTAATTTCACCATAGCAGTGGATAACTTTGGAACTATTTCATTATGAAGTTCCTTCATTAAATCACCTAGGACCACGCATATCTTAACATTGCTGCAATACCTCCAAACGAAGTACTCAAAGTAGAACCTTCTTCAGTATCTAATGAAACTAAAATAACTTTAGCCGATGTATGAGATGCAAGTTCTGTTAATTCATCTATCAAATCCATTGTTTTTTCAGGATCTTCAACTATTCTATCCGACCCACACTCGGGGCATTGTGGTATATCTGTCAAACTATTCTGTGTTTGACTCCATTCATTAGAACATGATTTACAAGTCCATCCAACTCTGCGTTTTCTCAAACCCTCGGAAAGTAATAAGGTCGCTACTGCTCCCTGATCAAGAGCGGCTCTAACCATCATCTCTCCGTACGTGGCCTTAGGATGTGTTTGCATTACTTCTCTAAGAAAATCATCAACTAAACGTCTTTCAACATCCAACTCAATTTGGTCCATCAACCCTCCTGCCCTTTGAATTAGTTCTCTTAGGCCAGAATCATTTGAGTATCCTACATCAAAATGTGGTTCTCTAATTAATTTCTTGATTTCATGATGGAAATAATTATTTTTTACTACAAAATCTTTAGTAGCACCCGGGCCACCAATAATTATTCCTTTCAAATCTTCAATCATTGGTAGCCAGTAAGCACAAGCTCTTTCAGCTGACTTCTTGAAAAAGTTATGAGCGGCCTCCTCGATTAATCTTTCGAATCTTTGAGCAGATTGCCCACCTCTTCCGTGCTTAGATGGGACTTGTGAGGTAATATGCTCTTGACAATGGTGTCTCTTACCAGATGCTAAACCATAAGCCGATTCTGATCTATCAATTACGAATAGTCCATAAGCCGTTTTATCAATTAACATATCTTCAAGTTGGGAAGTTTCGAAAGAAGAATCACAACGATATCTGAATGATGGGAAAGGTTCGGGCGGGTCATCAACCACTACTGAAATTAGTCTACTTTTATTATTTCCAGTAATTACATGGCCCACAAACAAAGCAATTCCTCTTTCTCCTGGTGTCTTATATCTCCCTAGTGTAGAAACTGCTGATTCTATGGCATCAGTTACATGTTTTCTAGTAGATTTTGACTTAATATTTGCTGCTTGTCCACCTTCTTGAATTAAGTGGTGGCGAACATCAGATAACATCTTCTCAGGAGGTATGATTACTGAAACTAACTCAGTACCCATACCTCTCATCTTCGAAACTTCTTCGAGAGTCTTTCGTGCGCGAAGTTTGCGTTTTTGCATCTCTAAGTCCTCTGACATAGCCCACCCTCGTGCATGGGCAAAGAGGCGGGCATTTCAACCCTTCATCCTTAACCTAGCCTAGACATTGATAGAGAAGTAGTGTCTCCGTATACATGATGACCATCATTGTGGCAGCAATAGGCGGTAGTTTGTTGCGTCCAGAAGTAGAACAAAAACATGTTTGGTTAAGTCAATTAATTTCGATAATCAGAGATCGGGTCTCTGCAGGTGACAGGTTGGGATTAGTTATTGGAGGGGGTGCTCCGGCAAGAGAAGGGATAACATTAGCTAAACCATTGATTAGTGATGGCTATCACTTAGACAAGATTGGTATTGCAGCAACTAGACTCAATGCCACAATAATTAGAGAGGCTTTCACAGAAGCCGGAATTTCTGTTTCAGGGATTATACCATCAAGTGTTAATGAAGCAGTTCAATTGCTCGAAGAAAGACCGGTTGTAGTAATGGGTGGAACTGAGCCGGGACATACAACTGATGCAGTAGCTACGAGATTGGCAATAGCTGTAAAAGCGAATAAATGCATTATTGCAACCAATGTTGAAAAAGTATTCAATGAAGACCCTAGGTGTAATCCTAATGCCAAATCATTTGACAACCTAACTCATGAAGAGTTGCAAGAAATTGTGGGCCCTGCTGAGCATAAAGAAGCAGGAAAGTCAAGTGTAGTTGACCCTATTGCTGTTTTAGAAGCGACTATGGCTAATTTGGAACTAAATATAATCGATGGAAGGAAAATCGAACGATTAAATAACGCAATTTTAGGCTTGGATTTTGAGGGTACAAAAATTTTTTCGGAGGGAGAAAAATGAGTAGAGCAGAAAAGATTGCTAAGATGGCTACAACATCTGCTGGTCAAGCAAAGCAAGATTCAGTTGTTTCAAGGAAAAGGAAAAAGGCAAGGAAGAATGTGTTATTCGAAGCACACAAACATTGCGTAGAATGTTCACTACCAATTCCACTTGGTAATGAATCATTAATTTGCGATGATGATGATTGTCGCGCTAATCAAGAAAGGAAAGAGAAATCTAGAAAAAGATTATCCATTTTACTTTATGCAGGTGTAGCTATTTTTATTATACCAATAGTTTTACAACTCATAGGAGCGTTAACTTAAATTGTGAGATTTAAGTAGTGATTATTATGATGGTTAGAGTGCTCTCAGTACTTCCAGGATTTGTTGGATTATTATGTGTAATTCTGCTACTAGGAAGCCTTAGAGAAATTGATCTTCCTCGTGAAGGGAGTGTTATTGATATGGTGCCTTGTGAATTTGAGGACCCTGATTTATGCCTTATAGCAATGACGCCTGAGATTTCCCCTCCAACGATTTTTGGTATACTAGATATTGATTTACAAATATCTTGGCAAGAAGCAGATAATGCTTGGTTTGCAGTAGTAAAAAGTGAAGCAGCTGAAATTTGCCCTCCAGATGAGGAAAGTTGGCTAACCGAATGTACTGCTGAAGACATAGAGAATTATATAATTGTAGGAGGGCCTGAAGAACTAGATGGTCAAATGACCTGGAATATAAAGACGGATGACTATAGAATTGTTACAGGTGGGAGAGAAGGGGCGGATATTGGAGACCAACAAGTTCTAACTACAAGTACTCAAATTAGTTTCAACTGGTTTGTTGAATTGATTCTGGCATTAGTATCATTAACACTATTCTTAGGAGCAGGTGAAATGGCTTTTCCAATAAAGAAATTATTCTTGAAGTTTAGAGAGAGTTAGTGAATTAAGTATCGAGTAATTGAATAACATTGGTGAGTTCGGACAAACATGAGTGAAAAATGCAGCAACTGTGGAACTTCCATAGATATTAGTGGATTGCAGAAGTCTTACGGGGGATATGATTTGTATTGTAAGACCTGTGGACATAGTTGGCACGTAAATTAATTATCCATTTCTCTTCGCTTTTCAATCTCATATCTAGTACCTAAAGGCTCTAGAGAGTTTTCTTCAATATGCCAATTTTCAGGCAGTATTAATGGATTATTGATTTTATCAGCACCAATAATATCGATCAGAATATTCCGTAGTTCTTCTATTCCTTCACCAGTTACAGTAGAAATAAGATTTTCAGCATCTTCTGGTATTTCTTTAAGAATATCTGATTTAGAGTGGACTACTAAAATCGGTCTTTCAGTAACTAGTGACTTTATCTCATCAAGAAGATTCTGTTGCTCATTCAAAGAGGAGCCACCTGACTCGCTGGCGTCTATTAGTACCACTAGAATATCTCCAATATTTTCTAATGCAGCAATGGCCTGCATTTCAATAAGGTTTCTTTCATCCATAGGCCTATCTAACAATCCTGGTGTATCTACCATTTGATAGGAACGTCGTCTATGCAAAAAATGTCCAAGATGCAATTGTTTAGTAGTAAACGGATACGCAGCGACTTCAGGTTCTCCTGAGGATAGAGCACCGATTAGAGCGGATTTCCCTACATTCGGCGAACCAGCAACGACAATTACAGGCTCATCCGGATCTACAGATGGTAACTTTCTCAGTATGTCTCTGGCTTCACCAAGCCATAGTATTTGAGGTGAAATTTGATGTACAATAGAAGATATTCTGCCATATGCATGTCGTCTGGCTTCATGGAAACTTTCTATGTCCCGTAAACGAAGAATTTTTGATTCAGACTCTCCAGAAATTTTTCTAACTCTTTCAGCTGCCCACTGAATTGCTCCGAGACTTCTACGATAATCGTCATTTCCAACAGCAGCATCAATCAAAGCTCTATCAAATTCTGATAGAGCATTAAGACTGGGCCATTTATCAACCCAGTTTCTCAAAGTTGAATCTATAGTATCTGAAGCAGATTGAATCATTCTAACCATTTGCTTTCTGACTCGGTGATATTTATCAGGGTCTTCTACTAAATCAGATTGTTTGGAAGCCTTTCGAAACGCTTTATCTAAGATTTCTTGCGGATATAGTACCGTAGGAATACTTCTCCATTGTGGTATTGCCATGGTCTCCCCCTGACCTTGCGCCTATACCATCCCACTTCAATTAAGCAGTCATTTAAGTTTTTAATATTATAATCTTAGAACCCGTTGACTTTTCTATTACATAGTTGACCGAGAGGTATGAGTGGTGGGGAGAGTGAGAGAGATATCGGAAATTTACCGGAATGGGCTACGAAATTTCATCAAGAATATGGAGAACCAGAATTATCAGAACTTCAGGACATATTTCTAGGGCCATTGATTGGAAGAAAATCCGGTTTAAGAAAGGATGATTTGATAGAAATTTTATTGGACTCTAGAGTACTTCCTAATAATACAGAACCATATATCAGAGGTATGTTGGTTGGAACATCTAGAAATGTCATAGAAATTTGGGACGAAAATGGAGATTTTCGTTCGATTGCTAGAGATGTAATTGTTCAACTTAGATTGATTACTCATCTAAGAAAACCATATATCGAAGACAAAGAGCTACTCACATTTGAAAAAGAGGAAATTAGACGTCGCTCTAATTTACATGAAGAGGCTGAAAGGCAAGTAGATGGTAGAGACGACAATCATGTGTGGGATTGAAATGGACGACTTAGAATTAGCATCAAAAATTTGTATACCTTGTCAAGGTGGAGTTCCCTCTCTGAGTGTAAATGAAATGGAGAAACTAATTACTGAACTAAGTCCCGAATGGAAGATAATTGATAATCACCATTTACTAAGAGAATGGAAATTTGAGAACTTCCAAAGTGCGCTAGATTTTACTAATGTGGCTGGTTCAATTTGTGAAGAACAAAATCATCATGCAGATTTTGAATTAAGTTGGGGGAGAGTTCAAACAATAATTTTCACACATAAAATTGATGGTTTAGTAGAATCAGACTTCATACTTGCAGCGAAATTTGATAAAATTTGAGGGCCCATATGAATGAAATCAAAAAGCACGTATTTGTATGTGTAAATGAAAGGAATGAAAAAAATCCTAAAGGTTGCTGCGCATCTAAAGATTCTTTGGAAATTATGACCAAACTAAAAAGAACGATTAAAGATAAGGGAATTAAAGATATTCGAGTGAATAAATCTGGATGCTTAGGCTGTTGTGAAAACGGAGTATCTTGTGTAATCTATCCAGAAGGGATATGGTACACTATTCCAAATAAAGAAAAATCAATATTAGAAATTTCTGAAAGTATAATCAATGGAGAAATATCTAAAAATTATTTAATGTATAGTGACAAGTAGGTGTGATTTAATGAAAAAGATTGTTTATACAAGAATAGGCGGGCCTGATTCAATCGAGATAATAAGTGAAAAATTAGAAAAAACTGTAGGGGGTCAGGTTAAAGTTAGAGTATATAGAGCAGGAATAAATTTTGCAGATTTAATGATGAGACAGGGACTCTATGGAAGTAACCCTGATTTTCCATTCACGCCAGGATACGAAGTTTCAGGTATTATTATTGAAATTGGTGAAGATGTAGAACACCTAGAAATTGGAGATAGAGTAATCGCAATGACTGGATTTGGAGGCTATGCAGAAGAGGTCATTGTTAGTTCGAATAGAATATTACCTATCCCAGATAATATGAGTTTCGATAAAGCAGCGGCAATTCCAGTAACTTATGGGACCGCTTACCATATGCTAGTACATTTAGGAGGGATCAAAAGAGGAGATGCAATACTAATTCATCATGCAGCAGGAGGTGTTGGAACCGCAGCAGCACAAATATGCAAATCCTTCGGTGCAGAATTAATCATTGGAACCGCTTCGAAAACAAAAAAGGAATTTGTAGAATCAATGGGAATGTATTTTGTCGATAGAGATAACGAAGATTTTGTTAAAGTATGTAAAAAACTTACAGATGGTAAAGGAGTTCATCAGGCTATAGATCCTGTTGCAGGTAAGCATTTAATGAGATCTTATAATTCGCTGAGAAATGGCGGTAAACTACATTGTTTCGGTGCATCTTCCGCGGTTCCTAAAGAAAAAAGATCAATTACTGCAGCTTTAAGAATGTGGATAAATACTCCGAAATTTAATCCAATGAAAATGATGAATTCAAATAAGGCAATTTTTGGAGTACATATGGGAAGAATGGAAGATGAAGAAATTTTCAGAAAACATCTAAAGGATTTAACAGCGCTATTAGAGAAAGGAGAAATAAATCCAATTATTGACTCAGTATGGAGATTTGATGAAGTTTCGGGAGCGCAAAAACACATGCATCAAAGAAAAAATAAAGGTAAAGTTCTACTAGATTTTTCTCCTAAATATTGAATTAAGAATCCATACTCTCATTATCATACAAGGACTTACTTTGCTGTAGTTAAGATGGTTTTTCCGGCACATTCTCTAAAGTTTAACTGGCCTAGTTGCACCACAAGCTTGACATTTCAGTAAAGTAGTTCTTTCTTCTTTCATGAAACGAGTATCTGGAGCTCTACATTGCCCACATAAAATATATGATTTCACATATGAGACTATCTTCTCTTTAATTCTCTTTGGAGGGACCCTCCCCTTGAATAACACTCTTACTTGCTCTCTAGTTCCTGATGTTCCAAGTTCATTTATTAGGAACTGGTATACATGATTTGCATCTCTGTCCATTGCATCGACTATTGCAGCGAAATTTCTTAGGATAGTTTGATTACCCTCAATCAATACCTCTGGCTCAGGCATTGTCCATCTAGATCTTTCACTAATATTTTTTGGAATACGTTCGCGTGCTCTTCCTAGCAATGATTCATACTCGAAGTCTTCCATTGACCTTCCGAGAAGACTATCCCTTTTCACCCCACCGACTGGGAAACTCCAGTGATAAGCGTAAAATGCCGCCTTACTTAGGGAATGTCATGGATGAAGTGATTGAGGTTAAAGTTGCAAGAACACATGAAGATGCATTACTGCCGACTAAAGGAAGTGTTCATGCGGCAGGATGGGATTTGTATTCACTTGAAGATACTACTGTGAAACGTAGAAGTAGTACAATGGTTAGAACTGGATTACATGTTGCTATTCCTGAAGGATTTGAAGGACAAGTCAGAGCTCGTTCATCTCTCGGAAAAAAAGGCTTAATTCTCCCTCATAGCATAGGGACAATTGATGCAGATTACAGAGGAGAACTCTTTGTATTGATGACATGGATTGGAGAAGGTGATTCATATTTGATACAGAAAAATGAAAGGATTGCACAATTATTGATAACTCCAATACCAAAATCTGAATTTATCGAAGTTGGTATAGAAAATCTAGGTGAGACCGAAAGAGGAGATGGTGGTTTCGGTTCTACAGGAAGATTTTAGGCAATAAATACCAATAAAATAGATAGTTTTCATCCGATGGCTTGATACAGGACGGGATTTTAGGCCTATTTAATGCCACTTAGCGTAGACGAGCTTCGAGCCAAAGTAAAACAACACCGTAGTAACGGTTTAAACACACAGCAAATTGCTGATGAACTGTCATTATCTCAAACAACAATTCAATGGTTATCTACAGAAGAATATTCCAACAACACAACCTCTGATGATAGACCTACTGACGTTCAAGTGGGTTGGAGATCTGTGGCAGTAAAGGCAAGTAGAATCGAAGCAATATCGTATATATTTGCAGATATCATAGAGGAAGAAATTGGAGATGAAATTGATACTATTGTTGGAATTAGTATCAATGGGATTCCCTTTGCTCAAGCAATTGCTGGACAATTAGATTTAGATTTAGCAGTTAGCCGCTCAATTAGTGAAGAAGAAGGTGCACATATTTCCGAAATATTTGCCTCCGTTTCTGGTAAACAGGTTGTTGTAGTAGACGATGTAGTTTCATCTGGTACAACATTAAAAAAGACAATTAAGAATCTCAGAAATGCAGGTGCTGAGGTAAAACTCTGCCTAGTACTGGCAAACAAATCAGAAGCCAATGCACTTGAGGGGGTACCCCTTAGAGGACTGGTTAGAGTAGTTACTGTTTGAGGTAGGATTATGCATTGGGCAGATCATACCGCACAGCGGCTATCTGAAAAATATGACTCGCAAGTGATAGCTTCAGGGATTACGCCTTCAGGAGAATTTCACATTGGCCATCTCAGAGAAATTTTGACCGCCGAGATGATTCATAGAGCATGTCTTGACGCTGGAGAAAAATCTGAATATATATTCATAGTTGATTCGATGGATCCTTTGAGAAGAGTATATGATTTCCTCTCAGATGATTATGAAAAATACATAGGTTGCCCTTTAGCAAATATCCCTTCTCCGAATCCTGATGGGACTCCAAATTATGATGGAGAGAGTTATGCAATACACTTCTTAAATCCATTTTTGGATGCATTGAAACAGATAGGAGTTAATCCAGTAGTAGTTATGAATCATGAGACATATGACAATGGATTATTTGCAGAAAAAATAGATATTGCAATTAAAAGAAGAAAAGAAATACGTAATGTTATTGAAGAAATTTCAAGTAGAGAATTGCCAGAAGAATGGTACCCATACAATCCTATTGGTAGTGATGGTAGTATGGATGGAGTAGTAATAACAAGTTATGAAAAACCGTTTGTTTATTGGATTGACCGCGATGGAGTTAGTGGAAAATCAGATATTAGGAAGGCAGAAGGAAAAATGCCTTGGAGAGTAGATTGGGCTGCGAAATGGGGGGTACATGGAATCACTTGTGAACCGGCTGGCAAAGATCATGGAGCAGCGGGTGGTAGTTTCGACACTGGAATACCAATTTGTAGAATACTAGGTAGTGAGCCTCCAGGGAAAATGGTCTATGAATGGATTCAGCTCAAAGGTTCAGGGCCAATGTCGAGTTCAACTGGTAATACAATAGGTCCTATAGAAGCCTTGAGTTTAGTTCCACCAGAAATATTGAGATATGTAATTGCAAGAACTAAAATAAAAAAGCATATTGATTTTGATACAGGGCCATCACTCTTTGAAACAGCAGATGAATATGAGAGATTAGTTTCAAACCCTCCCAAAGACGATGAATTGAATAAAAAGAAAAAAGTAGCTAGAGACACTGCATTGGGTGCATTGAGATTGAGTCAGGTAAAAAGAGGAGAAGATGCAATTCTATCGACAGCAGGAGTCTCGTTTAGACACTTAGCAATGTTAGCACAAATAAAATCCAGTGATAAAGACATATGGAACTCATTGAATAGAAGTCAACATCTTGACGGAGAACCTAACGAAGTTCTGATTAATAGACTAACAAGGATGAGATACTGGATAAATAGTAAGCACTTTCCAGAAAATGCAAGGATTAAAATTCAAGACTCGCTTACTGAAGAGAATAAGAAGAAAATTAGTAATGAGCAGAGTAAATTTCTAAAATTATTATTCACTAGATTAGAAGAAATAGAATGGAATGATATTGAAATCAATGAGAATATTAGGTCTGTTTCATCAGAAATTGAACTGAACAGAAGAGATGCATATATCGCACTCTACATTCTAATTTTAGGTTCCGAAAACGGACCTAGAATCGCTTCAATAATGAATGAAATTGGTAAGGAAAGAACGATTGAAATATTCTCAAAATCCTTGCAATAAACTAGTAAAAATTTCTGAAGTAGGTCCTTTTGATCTAGAAGCCAGTCTCCTAACAATTAATTCGGGTGTAGATTTAGCAAGATGATTTCTTTTAGGATTTCTGTCAACAATCAAATCCATATTCTCATCGAGACCTTGGGCTTCTATTCCATCAATTCTTACGTCTCCACCCATCACCTCTGAAATCGAATTTCCTATGTGAGTAACTAATAAAATATTGGTGTCAGGATTGTTTTTCGAAGATTTGAGTAGCCCTCCTAAGATTAATGACGCGGCACCCGGTTCCGTTATTGCTTCTAATTCATCAGCTAAAATTATTTTTCTTTCACTTGAGACTAAAACCTCAGCTAATTTATTTAACGTTCTTTCCAAAGCACCGGCAGATTGTGTCCCAGAAACTTTTGCAAGAATATGTAGTTCGTCAAGAAGCCCAATTTTTGCGTTACAAGCAGGTACAGGAAGTCCGGAATGAGAAAGAAGAATCATTGACGCAAGAGTTTCTAAAAGAGTCGTTTTACCGCCAGAGTTGGCACCGGAAAGTAATGCTGTTCTTTCTCTTTCTCCTTCTGGAGATACTTCGCCTAATCCATAAGTAACAGGGTCTGATTCACAACCTAATAGTAAATGTCGACCGTCTTTCATCCATACTCCGGGATTATCAAGAGAAATTTTGGGCATGGTACAGCGATTAGAAATTGCCCATTGCCCTATACCTAACCACATATCTATTTCTATAAATTTGGATATGGCTTTTCGAGATTTTTTCATTATATTGACAGTAGAAATTGCAATGGAAATCTCGCCCTCACTCCTTTCTGATTTTATTGCATTTTCTAGCGCATCATCGATTAATTCTATTGCATCTCTGTTTACTACGCATGGATATTCACTAGAAAAAATATCATTTGGTAAATCTATATCTGAACTTTCAAGATAAAATGATAGTTTCCTCTTACCCTCTTGTAATGCGAAGTCAATAGTATCTGCAATTGTACTTTTCAATCGTCTTTCAAGACCTGAAATATCAGAATAATATGAAAGAACCTCATCTCCATCAAATGATAATTTAGATTGAGAGGTGCCGGAAACAATTGCATCATTTACTGATTCTTCTATTGACTTAATTTGACTCCATAAATTATCGCGCAATTTTTCAAGATTCTCAAGATTTGTTGATTCATTCTCTAAAGATTGTAATAATAATGATAATTCTCCGAGTTCTTCTAAGTGCTCTGAAATTGATTGCCCAATGTGATTAATTGGCCATACTTGGTCGTATAACTCTGCTAAAATGGAAAGATTATTTCTATTTATTTGAAGCCATTCAAGAGGAACTTCTGGAACTAATTCATACAACGAATCACTTGTTTTTCCAATTATCCATCCAGTAGGTAATTTATCAGGTCCATCTTTTCCAATCCATGTCACCCTATTCAAGCCTAGATAATCTTTCCAAATTTCATCATTTGATCTGACTAAAATTCTACATTTTTTTTCTACATGTTTTAAATTTTTTAATTCTGTAGTATTTGGAACAACGATTACCCTATCAATTCTAGAAGTTGGCTCCCTTGTGTAACATAAACCAGAAATGTAATTTTTCCAAATCTCGAAAGATGAATGATTCTGGGTGATGAATCTAATGGCATTTATACAACTATTTCTTCTAGATTCAATCTCAACTATACTATTACGAGGTAAGGGAGTTAATATTGAAAGCCTCTCTTTAGCTGATCTAGTAATGACATAATCGGAAATATTATTGATTAAATCTTTGTGTAATTTTTTACCCTCATCAGTAGTAGTAATGTCACTGTAATTATTATTTGCTAAATTGATTAATTTGACTGCTCTTTGAGGAGAGATACCTTCAATACTAGAAAGTGCACTGACATCTCCATCCATGATTACACGTTCTACATCTGCCAAAGAACCTATTTCAAAAATCAATTTTTCAGCCAGAGAATCGCCAACACCGGGTATTTCTTTCAAGCTCAGCATAATTTACCTCGATAATTCTAGGTAATTAAGGAAATCGCAATTTCACAAAAATAACTATGATTTTGATAGAAAACTAAAGTGAACGAATATTCAGTAATCTTGGTTCAGGTATTCCATCCATCGCTTCCGCTATAGCAAGTACTTCCATTCTTGCACCCGCCATGGTTGTTACAAATGGAATATTTAGTTCAACGGCTAATCTTCTCATCATATTCCCATCAAGTACTGCGCCACCAGTATTCCTTGGAGTATTAATAATAAGTTGAATTTTACCCTGTCTCATTAAGTCTAAAGCATCTGGGCTTAAACCTTCAGTAATCCTATAACAGGTTTCAACATCTAATCCTCCTTTTTCACGAAGAACACTAGCTGTACCACTAGTAGCATATATCTTAAACCCTAATTCAATTAGTGTTTTAGCCTGATTAATTATTGAGTCTTTGTCTGAATCTTTTACAGTAATATAAACGCCACCTTCAGTAGGAACTGGCGATTCAGTGGCTAACCGAGCTTTAAGATAAGCTGCAGATGCTCTTTCATGGCTTCCCATCACTTCTCCTGTTGACTTCATTTCAGGTCCTGGAGCTGGATCTAGCCCTCTAAGTTTGATAAAGGGAAACACTGGTGCTTTAACACACACAGCCTCATCTTGGCGTTCAGGAATATTGAGGTTGCATAATTTTTCACCTAAAGCCACCATAGCTGCAATTCTTGCTAATGGTACTCCGGTAGCCTTTGCTACGAATGGGAAGGTTCTAGAGCCTCTTGGATTTACCTCTAAAACATATAATGTCTTATCTCTAATTGCGAATTGAATATTATAACATCCGACTATTCCAAGTTCTAAACCAATCTTCCTAGTCCACTCTTCGACTTGTTTCAACACATCATCAGATACATTTTGTGGAGGGATAAAGCAAGTTGAGTCTCCAGAATGAATACCTGCTTCTTCTAAATGTTCCATTATTGCCCCCAACAATACTTCTCTTCCATCAGAAACCGCATCTACATCAAGTTCTATTGCATTACCAAGATACTCGTCAACTAACAAAGGTCTTTCTGGTGACAAGAAAGCATCCTGCATATAGGATTCTAATTGGCGATTTGAAGAAAGAATTTCCATTCCTCTTCCACCAAGTACATACGAGGGCCTAATAAGGACAGGATATCCGATTTCTCTAACTGCTTCACGGACTTGATCAGGACTTGATGCTGTCATTCCATTTGGCATTCGCAAATCATTTCTTTGAGCAAATGATTCAAATCTCTCTCTATCACTAGCCTCATCAACAGCTTCGGGAGTAGTTCCTTCCATAATTAAGTCAAGACCCAAAGAGGATAAATGCGGTAAATTATTTGAAAGTGGTAAAGCAAGATTAATTGCTGTTTGACCCCCAAACTGCAATAAAATCCCATGCGCATCTTCGCGAAGTAATATTTCGCTGACTGATTCCAATGTAAGTGGGTCAAAGTATAGCCTATCACTAGTATCAAAATCAGTTGAAACCGTTTCAGGATTATTATTTATTATTATAGCCTCATGACCTAAGTCTTGTATGGCGCCAACGGCATGTACACAACCATAATCAAATTCTATTCCTTGACCTATACGAATTGGGCCTGAGCCGATTACTACTATTCTTCGCTTCTTTCTCAAGCTTAGATTTGGCACATAGTCAATCCCTATTGATTCAGAACCACACTCATAAGTTGTGTAATAATATGGAGTAACAGCAGCAAATTCAGCAGCACATGAATCTACCATTCTAAATCTTGGATGTATAGAAAGTTCATGTCTACGTGCTGTAACCGCAAATTCATCTCTCCCGACTGTTAGTTGCTTAAAACCAGTTACTGGGAATCCTGACAATGCATCTGCAATATGTAAATCTGTAAAACCACAACCTTTCCAATAGCGCATCTCTTCAGATTGGATATCAGAAGGAGTCATTCCTAATTCGCCAGCAGCCCTAATCTCTGTTTCTACGGCTGCCATTTTCTCAAAACGATGTAAAAACCAGCGAGTTACTCCTCCGGTTAAATCACGTACATCTTCTACAGAATAGCCTCTTCTAAATGCCTCAAAAAGTGCCCCCATTCTTCTATCAGTAGGGATTCTTAACCAATCTACCAACATCGCTTCAGGCAATGGTTGTGAGGCCCTTTCGTCCATTGTCTCACCTCCTGATGCATCTGCCAATGTCAGAGGCCTAGGATGTGGTTGACCATATTCTAAACTCGCCCATGCTTTGAGAAAGGCCTCTTCAAAGCAACGGCCAATTGCCATCACCTCGCCAGTAGATTTCATTGAAGTCCCAATTGTCCTATCTGCGGTTCTAAATTTATCAAAGGGCCATCGAGGAATTTTCACCACACAATAATCTAGAGTTGGTTCAAAGGCAGCAGTAGTACCTTCACCAGTAATCGGATTTGGCAATTCATCAAGAGTATATCCTACTGCGATTAAAGCAGCCATTCTAGCAATTGGGTAACCAGTTGCTTTAGATGCTAAGGCAGAAGAACGAGAAACTCTTGGATTGACTTCTATCACTCTATATTCACCATTACTTTGATCTACAGCAAATTGGACATTACAGCCGCCTTTGATATTCAATCGACGAATTAATTTTAAAGCAGCATTTCTTAACTTTTGATGATCTCTATCTGAAAGAGTTTGTTGCGGTGCAACAACCACTGATTCACCCGTATGGACTCCCATAGGATCTAAATTTTCCATAGTACATACAATAATCGCATTATCAGCATCATCTCTCATGACTTCATATTCATGTTCTTGCCATCCGAGAATACTAACTTCAATCAATACCTGACCAATGGCAGAATGTAATATCCCTTGGCTGGCAATTTCCACTAGTTCACCCATATTAAATGCGGTTCCACCTCCCAAACCCCCTAGTGTAAAAGCGGGTCTGATTAAAAGTGGGAAAACACCCAATGTATTTGCCGCTTGAATTACTTCATCGATAGAATCACAAGCTATTGCTTTGCAAACTGGAAGGTCAATCTCTTCACAGACTTTTTTGAATAGGTCTCTATCTTCGGCTTCATCAATTGATGCTAAATTGCAGCCAATTAACTCAACACCAAGCTCATCTAAGGAACCATCATGCGCCAAAGCCATAGCTATATTCAAGGCGGTTTGACCACCCATGCCTGCAAGAATTGCATCAGGCTTTTCGATTTCTAAAATACGCTTAACAACTTCTGGTAATAATGGCTCGATATATATTCTATCAGCCATTTCAGGATCATTTTGTATAGTGGCGGGGTTTGAATTGATTAGAATCACTTCATAGCCGTCATCTCTAAGCGCCCTACAAGCTTGAGAACCTGAAAAATCAAACTCCGCTGCTTGTCCAATTCGAATAGGTCCACTTCCAAGAATAACTATTCGTTCCAAATCATCTCTTCGAGGCACTAATTATCACCTCTAAGTGATTTAGTAACTTTATTTATTGGAACATTTTTGTTTACTATGTCTGAGAACCTATCGAATAATGGTGCCGCATCTAATGGGCCGGGACGAGCTTCTGGGTGAAATTGAACCGTGAATGAAGATTTACCAACTAAGTCTAAACCCTCAACGGTCCTATCATTAGAATTGATATATCTGACTTTGAAGTCAGCGCCAAGGACATTTGTGCCTTTTTCTGAGCATACACCACTTGGGTGAGGTGCAAGCATCCCTTGATCGGGGTCTTCAACAGCAAATCCATGATTCTGACTGGTAATATATACTCTCTTACTCTCTAAATCCATTACTGGTTGATTAGCTCCTCTATGTCCGTACCTTAGTTTATATGTCCTGAGACCTGCAGCTAATCCCATTAATTGGTGCCCTAGGCATATTCCCATTACTGGGAAATCTTTCCTAACTGCCGCTGCTAATGTTTCCCTTGCTATTGTCGCTGAACCAGGATGTGCTGGATCACCGGGCCCATTTGATGAGAAAAAAGCATCAGGAGACCATTGTTCTATTATTTCATCAAAATTCATATCTGCAGGACACCACACAACTTCAAATCGAGTACATAATTCTCTTAGAATATTAAATTTAATGCCGCAATCAATTGCAGCAAGGCGAGGGAAGGGATTACCATCCATATCTGTAGCCCCTTCATTCAAAATTATAGATTCAGAGCAAGTAACTTCAGCGACCAAATCTGAATGGTCAGGGGGCGAAAGGTTTTCTAAAATATTAATTAATTCTTGCTCTTTTTCAACAGGTCCGAATACGCATAACACAGTCCCATGCTCTCTAACTCTTCTAGTCAAAGATCTGGTATCAATTCCCTCAATTCCTGGTACTCCATGAGATATTAGAAGGTCATGAACGCTACCTATTGAATCACGATGATCTGGTATTTTCATCAACTCTCTGCAAACGACTCCTCTGGGCCAGACAGAAGATGATTCAGAGCCACATCTATGAACACCATAATTCCCTAATAGAGGCCATGTAAAAGTTAAAACCTGTCCTGCGAATGAAGGGTCAGTTAGACTTTCTTGATAACCACACATTCCAGTAGTGAAGACTAACTCACCCATTGCAATAGTTTCCGCACCAAATAATTGTCCTTTGAAGCGAGTACCATCAGCCAATATTAGAAGACCGGGTTCTAAACTTGGAGGTTGTAATTCCTTTGAATCAATAAGAATATCTGCTGCATCTACGAATGTTGGTGGTTCTTTAACACCCAAAATATCAGCACCGGGAGTGAATCCTCTACCCGGTGTCGACTCCGACATCATCGATACTGCCGGAACACGATTATTAATCATTGACTACAAGAAATCAGATTTTATTCTTCTTCGAAAGTAATTACTTGTTTTCTTTTACCGTTTGGTATCACTTTAATTTCACCACCGGAAAAATGTTTTTCCTCTTCGATATCACCTATCAAAGACTCAAGAAATATTGCTAAAGCAGCCACTTCAGAGTGGGGTTGATTACCAACCGAGATGTTATGACTTGCTAAGCGATAGACTTCGCCGGGAACTTTAGTACCACCAACTACTACTACCATTGGCCTGGATAGATCAATATTAGGTAATTCATCTTTCCAAGTTTCGCCATACATTGTAAGATGGATAATTGTGCCAGGTTTACCATCTCCTGAATTTTTTGAAAAATTACGTAGAAATCTCAGAGGTTTTTTTTCATAAAAACATTTGAAATCACCACCGAACCTTTTTGTAACTGATTTCCAAGTTTCTAAAGCAGAAGGATCTTCTTCACCTGCTAAATGTATCTCATCAGCACCAAAAGCTCTAGCGGTCAATCCCAAATGTGAAGTGATACGTTTGTCTCTATCTCGCCTATGACCTAGCCTCAGGACACTAACATAAGGAATTTTGTCACCGTTCACATTTCATATGCGAGAGGAACTTCTTCATCAGTATGACCCTCGTGAATATTTTGATTGGTTGAAGAGAAAATATCAACATCATTAGATAATAACCAAGTTCTAACCCATTGAAGCAATAGCGCCTCGAAGAAAAACCTCGTAGCAAAATGAAGTAATAATGCCAACATTGTTAGTCTGCCACTAGCGGAAATAGCATTTTGTACATCCATTTCTCCGGTACCTAATACCAAATTACCAAATGGTTCTAGAATGTAAAAGGCACCAAGAATTACCAAAATACCAGCTAAATTTGATAGAACCGCATTACCCCTCTCCCTACCAATTGACATGACTAAAGTTGCAAGTAAGGCGATACTTGGAACTATCAAACTTAATTCTGCAAACTCAAACCCACCTAATTGAGAAATAGGTATCACTGAGTCCCCTAATCTTTCAGCTCCTTTTTCAACTGAAATCCACCAAAGTAAAATTGCCATTATGAGCATGGCTCCCGAAATTCTTCCTCTTTGAAATATCATGTCTCTAATATCATGTCTATTTTGAGGCTGAAGTCTTTGAATTATTGACTCCATCATCTCCAATGATGATTGATTCATGGAATCATCATTTGGGATACTAGAAGTGGGTGAATTGGCAGCAGACAAACTGTCATTAACTGCATCGTCTCCTATAACCATCGTTGGATTGCCACTACATCACATCATAAAGGGTTGGTAGAATCGAGGCGCTAACATGCCTGACTGGAGACCCTTGATAGTTCGCCGGAAAGACGGTTATCCAAGAATTATGGGCGTAATAAATATCACTCCAGACTCTTTTTTTGAAGATTCAAGAAGTAACAATATTTCTGAGACAATTAAGATTGCGGAATCAATGATTCAAAATGGAGCAGATTGGTTAGATGTTGGAGGTGAATCAACCAGACCAGGCGCAGAACCTGTAGAAGAAGAGGAAGAAATATCTAGAGTAGTTCCAGTAATCAGAGAATTAAGGAGGAAATTTCCTAGAATTGGGATATCTGTAGATACAAGAAGATCGGAAGTGGCCAAGCTTTCTTTAGAAGTAGGAGCAGATATGATTAATGATATTTCTGCACTTAGTGATGAAAATATGATTAATGTTATAAAACAGAGTGACTGTTATATCTGTCTAATGCACATGAAAGGTTTACCAGAAAATATGCAAGATAACCCTCAATACGATGATGTAGTAGCCGAGGTAAGAAGTAGATTGAATGAAAAAGTAAGTTTACTAATTAGAGAAGGAATAGATAGGGAAAGAATAATTGTCGATCCTGGAATAGGATTTGGGAAAACATTAGAGCATAATCTATTGCTGTTAAAATCCGGCAGAGAAATTATTCCCATGAGAAATGTTAAACTAATGTGGGGAGTAAGTAGGAAGAGCATGTTTTCCGAATTATTGGGGAGAATTGAAACAAGAGACAGATTAGCAGGAACTCTTGGAATAGCAGCGATGACTAAATCAAAAGCCGTAGACATCATCAGAGTCCATGACGTCGCAGAACATGCAGACCTGTTTCGCGCAATGTCTGCTTTGGAGGATTTCTAATGACTAATATCACTAAGAATATAGTAGATATAGATGAAAATCTTCGTTTGTTAGGGACTGCCCATGTCAGCAAAACTTCAGTTGAACTCGTTAGAGAACAAATTAGAGATTTCAAGCCCGATATTATCGCAGTAGAGTTATGTGAATCGAGATTATCAGCATTAAAGAAACCTGAAGGAATAGATAATGAGGATTTACTCAAAATAATTAGTGATGGGAAAGCTGGAATGATTTTTCTACAATCCGCATTATCTGTTCAACAAAGAAAGATGGGGATCGATACTGGAGAAAAGCCAGGTGCAGAATTATTGGCTGCAATAAATATCGCAGAAGAAGAAAAAATACCGTTTGAATTAATTGATAGAAATGTAGTTATTACACTTAGGAGAGCCTGGCATAGTATGGGTTTTTTTGAGAAATTCAGAGTTTTTGATGCATTATTATCCGATGAAAATGATGATGATTTTGACTTAGAAGAGTTACTTGAAGATAGTGATTTACTGTCTAATATGATGGAAGATGTATACCTAGTAGCACCAAATGCAGGAAAGGTCCTCATTGATGAGCGTGATGAGTTTTTAACAGGTAGAATTCAACAAATCCGTGGGAAAGGAAAAGTTCTAGCAGTAGTTGGTGCTGGTCATTTGAAAGGAATACAATTGAATTTAAAAAAGCCATCTTTAGAGACTACTTCTAAGCTCAACAGCTTAAACGAACAACCAAAAAAACCCAGTTGGCCTAAATATTTAATGACTACAATACCTATATTTTTAGCATTAATGATTGGAAAAAGTGTTTATGAAGGAGATATTTCAGAATTATTTGATTCAATCTCGATTTGGTTGATCTTAAATTCGTTTTTAGCAGGTTTGGGAGTTTTAGTAGCTAGAGGACATCCAATGTCAATATTAGTTGGCGCAATAGCATCACCAATTACATCTCTAAACCCAAGTCTTGCAGCCGGTTGGTTTGCTGGCTATACTCAATTAAAAATGGCACCACCTACAGGAAAAGATGCTTATGATTTCCTTGAATTTTCGAGTTTATTCAATATTTTCTTCAAAAATAAAGTTGGTAGAGTACTGATGGTTACAATATTCGGAAATCTAGGCTCATCAGTAGGGAGTATTCTAGCGATAGCTATGATTTCATCAGGATTTATCTAAAAGTGATATTATGAGTAGGAAAATAGGTATAATTTGTTCTATAATAATTAGTATTATTGCCTACTTAATGAATAATGTTTTTATTGATTTAGAAATTAATATTGGAGCTAGTACTTTGGCGCTGATTTTCGGCGCAATATCGGCGAATCTTGTACCTAACATAGAAAAAGGAGGCAAATGGATGATAAAAATAATAATGCCCTTAGCAATAATTTTACTTGGTTTTGCTTTGAATTTAACATCTTTCCTAAAATCAGATATAGGATATCTAGGGCTAATTGTAGTTATGATTACAGCAATTACTAGTTTCATGACATGCTACTTTATTGGAAGATATATGAAATTGGATTTAGGGACTAGTTTAGCACTTGGAACAGGTGGAGCAATTTGTGGAAACAGTGCAGTCATTGCAGTATCACCTGGGCTGAAATTAAAAGAAGAAAAAGTAGGAGTAATTCTTGCAATAATTAATATATTAGGTTTGATTACATTTTTTAGTATTCCTATTCTATCAAAGATATTGAATTTGACTGAAGAACAAGGAGGAATTTGGGCAGGATCTGTAATCCACGCTGTACCCCAAGCAATCGCTGCGGGGGAAACCATTGGCCCAGAAGCAATGGTCATTGCTACAACTGTGAAGTTATCAAGAGTTTCACTATTGATAATTATAGTCCCATTGTGTGCAATTATAGCCAATAATAAGGAAAAGATGGAAGGCGAGAAATTTAAAATTGGTAGGATTCCATTTTTCGTACCTGGCTTTGTTTTAACTGCAATATTATCGACATGGTTGATGCCTACAGAAATTTCCAATCATCTATCTTCCTTAGGTAAAATATTACTACTCCCATTACTTGCATCAGTTGGATTTTTCATAAATAAAGAAAGTATGAAAGATGCTGGGGGACCTATATTAGTAGTGGGTTTAGTAGCAACAGTTTGTATGTTAATCAGTAGTTATTTGACAATAATGATTTTTTCATAAATTAGAAATAAGGAGATTTATAATGGAGCCATTTACAGTATTAGCATTGATTCTAATTTTTTCTACTGCAATTATTTTCTCACCACTAGGGTTAGGAGGAGGACTTATTTTTATGCCAATTCTACATTATATCATGGGTTGGGAAATTAAAATCGCAATATTTGGTTCTTTAATATTAGTCTGGTCAGTAGCTCTAGGCAGCCAGTTTGCTCACCAGAAAGGAGGTTATGGAGATATTGCAATGGCTAAAAAAGGGATGCAATTTGGAGTTCCCGGCGCAATAATTGGAGTTGTCTTAGGTTTCTTATTAATCGAATATGTTAGCGATATAACAATCAAAATGATTGCATTAGTAATTGTTTCTTGGATATGTTATAAGGCAATACTAAGAATTTTATCTAAAGAAGATATAACCGGGGAAGCAATAGGAGAAATGAATGAAAAATATTGGCTAACTGGAATTTTTATGGGAGGCATGTCATCAGGACTTCTTGGAATAGGAGGTGGAGGAATTTTTGTAACTATGAATAGGAATTATGGAGGATTAGATAGTAAATCGTCAGCAGGTACAGCATTCATGCTAGCGGTAATGATTGTTCCAACAGCCATAATTTCTCATTCGTTAATTGATGGCAATGTCAGTAATCTAATAGAAGAAGCAACAAAAATAGGAGTATTTGTTCCATTATTGGTTATGTTTTTATCTTTTTCGGGAGCAAAATATGCAATAAAATACTTACCTGTAAAAGCGATTACTGGTCTATTCATACTAATCATCAGCATTAGTGTGTTGAAATATATTCAAGAAATTATAGCAATGGTAATTTAGATAGATTCGATAACCATTGCAATTCCTTGTCCGCCCCCAATACACGCTGTTGCAACACCAAATTTACCGCCACATCTCTTTAATTCATGAGCTAAAGTTAGTACTAATCTAGTACCTGTTGCAGCGAGAGGGTGCCCTAAACCAACAGCACCACCATTGACATTGACTTTCCCGATATCCAATCCTAAATCTTTGATACAAGCAACTGCTTGACCTGCAAATGCCTCATTAATCTCCCACCTATCAATGTCTTCAATATTTAGACCCGCTTTTTCTAGGGCTAGGCGGCTACTTGGTACAGGGCCATATGCCATTATTGCTGGTTCTAGACCTACAATACCCCAAGAAACAATTCTTGCTAAAGGAGAATCACCATCAGAAGATGCCTGGGATGCTGATTTAATCACGACTGCTGCTGCGCCATCGACAACTCCACTAGCATTACCAGCAGTAACTAGGCTATCTGGGCCAAAAGCCGTTCTTAATTGCGACAAAGACTCAGGAGTTGAATCAAGAACTACATGATCCTCATCTTTGTATGTAATATTCCCAACAGGAACAATTTCTTTTTCCCATATTCCGTTCTCTATTGATGAAGCAGTCCTACTGTGTGAAAGTGCCGCGAAATCATCAGTCTCAATTCTGGTTATTCCTTTCCTACGACATATTTCATCAGAGGTCTGGGCCATAAAAGACCCACACATGCCATCTAATAAATTAGTAAATAGGTAATCTTCCATATCTTTTTCAAGAACCACTCCTTGTTTTGGAGGTCTTGCTAATTTGTATGTATCTCTCATTCCACGTAGAACATGAGGAGATTGAGAGAGATTTTCCATACCTCCTGAGACTACAGTTGAAGCTTCTCCGAGCATTATCATCTGTGCACCAGTTACAATAGATTGTACTCCTGAACCACAGATTCTCGATAGAGTAAGCATTGGAACTTCTTGAGGAATGCCTGCTCCTAATCCTGCGTGTCTAGCACCAAATATTGCTTGATCACATGTTTGTAATGCATACCCCATTACAACATGATCTACATCTTCTGGAGATGTCCCTGTTTTCTCAAGAGCACCTTTAATGGCTATTTCTCCCAATTTAAGGGCACTTGTATCTTTCAACAGACCGCCTGGCTGGCCATCTCCTCTTTTTCCACCTTGCCATTCGCAAAATGGTGTTCTTGCTCCACCAACAATTACTACGTCTTCGACGTCCATGTTAGTCCGAGATACAAATCATTCATGAGGGTGACTATCCATTAGGACAGAACCTCATTCATTTGTATTGTCTTCTGATAAGGAACCAAGATAGTCAGGTAAATCTACACCAGCCATCTTTGCAACATCATGAATTGGGGGTAAACTCTGTACTAAACTACTTACGAAATTGCTAGTAGCTGAAGAACCATCGGTGTTACCACCACCATCCCATACAGTTACCTTGTCAATCTTCATGTTACGAATTGCCTCAACTTGTGCCGCAACCATATTCTCAATTTTCTCAACCATTAGTAAAGTTGCAGCCGCTTTGGTGTCTCCACCCGCGCTCTTAACCAAACCTGCGTAACCGCTGGCTTTAGCGTCCAAAACCTTCTGAATACCTGCGGCTTCTGCTTCATATCTTGCAAGAATTGCATCCGCGTCTCCTCGAGCAATACGGCGAAGACGTTCCGCTTCTGCCTCAGCAGAAATCTCAATTTGTTGTTTCTGGATTTGTTCGCGAACAATCTCACTTGCTTGTAATCTTGCTTCTTCTTCCTTGAAGAATGCACGCTGAATTTCTGCTTCGGCTTGTGCTGCAGCAACTGCTGCACGCTGTTTAGCTGCAGCTTCAATCTCTGCTAAATCCGCATCGGAATTCTTCACTATTGCAGTTGCAGCGTTCTCACCGGAAACCGCTAATGCCTCTTGGTTACCAACATATACACGCTGATCTGCTTCAGCAGTCTTACGACCCTTTTCAGCTTCTGCTAGATTGTTTGCAACTTCAATCTCACGAACTCTGTTTGCCTTTGCTGCACCAACTGCTCCGTCTCTCTCTGCATTTGCAACATCAATACGTGCATTCTCAACTGCAGTTGAAGCGGCTTTCTTACCGATGCTCTCGATATAATCGGACTCATCAGTAATATCTACCAGATTAACGTTAATTAGATAGATTCCAATCTTTTGCAATTCGGTATCTACATTAGTCCTAGTCATTTCAAGGAATGTATCTCTGTCCTGATTAATTTGCTCAATCGTCAAAGATGCTACGGTTAAACGAAGTTGTCCAAAAATAATTTCTTTAGCCATTTCTTCTATTTGTTGAGGAGATAGTTGTAATAACCTTTCAGCAGCATTAGCCATAATCGCTTTTTCAGTACTGATACCTACGGTAAAAGTACTTGGAACGTTGATTCTGATATTCTGCATAGAAAGTGCATTTCTCAAATCTATATTGATTGTAATTGGAGTCAATGATAAGAATGCATAATCCTGAATTAGTGGCCAAACTAACGTAGCACCACCATGAATCGTCCTTGAAGCTCTACCTCCTTGAGTACGCCCATAAACTACCATAATCTTGTCAGGAGGACATCTCTTGTACCTCTGTGCAAAGAAAATTGTCGTTGCCACTAAAACCAAAACTATTGCGAAAATCATTATTGTTGCGTAAGGTGAACCGTCTGCCATTATCTCAACTCATGCTAGATGAGCAGGGACTAGGTCAAGAAGTCTTTGCCGACATAATCAGGAAAAAATTATTTTCTTTTGACTATTAGAGTAGATGAAACAACATCAATTACTTCCGCGAAGTCGCCAGTGGACATTGCTTGCCCGTCTTCTGTTTTTGCATTGTAAGTTCTCATAGCACTACCAGATTCAACTTGTATTTGACCTACTCCTCCTTCAGGAATTCTCAAATAAATTGTTCCAACAGAACCAATTGCATCGTCCATATCTATTGTTCCATCTGATTGAAGTGCTACAAACAGTTGAAACAACTTACCTGTCCCATACATTGAGCCGAATCCTGTGACTGAACCTACTACAATTGCTAAAGAAGTTTGATTTGAATCACCATCTAAAACCCATAAACCCGCTAGGCCGAAAAACATCATGAATGCCATTATACCTTGGAAGGTTAGAGCCTTGAATGATGCATCTGCACCCATTGCGTCAAAATCTGTACCGAATAATCCATCAAATACGTCAGCCGTTATGCCGCCTATCATTATTAATGCAAACCATAGCAAAAAAAGAATGCCCCCCAATAATGCTGAGGATGCGAAAATTAGTTCTAATCCGCCACCTCCTTCATAACCAACAAGTGAAAGTAAATCAAAGTCCGCGAGAGATGCCATTAATACTTCTAGAGTAAGCTTACATTTCACCTCTTCGGCGACAGTAGCATTAAATCAATGCTATTTTCGTAGTTTCCTTACTGCCAGATATCTCTCTAAATTTATTATTGGCCCTACAGAAAGTCCAGTAATTATCGATGAAAATATTATGTTATCAAATAAATCATAAACAAAAAGAAAAAGAATTGCTAGGATTAAAGGAATTATAAATCGGCGGAGGAATAAATGGTAACCCCCCAATAATTCAAATGCGGGATTATCTATTGCATCATCTAGTAATTCTGGAAAGCCTTTCTTTCCACCTGACATTCATTGCACCTATTGATTTTATTAACCGAGATTCGCTAACCAAACAACCATACCAAGAATTGTCAAACCAACTGGAACCACATACCAAATAACTCTGGTAACGACAGTGTTAGCATCTTGAAACTCTAACTCTCCATTTTCATTTCTAATTAAAGTGGTGTTTTCCAATTTTGAATATGCACCATCGAACTCTTTCTGGTGTCTAGATAAGAAAATAAGGAAATATATTGCCATTACAATTGTCCCTCCACCTGTACCTTGTAATAAAACTCCTATGAATTCTAAAGTTACAGAGTTTCCAATCAACATCTGAGCAATCCCCAGCATAACTAAGATCAATGAATCAATTCGTGCCATACGAACAAATCGACAAGATGGTATGAAATCAATGTTTTGCCTACATTATCACAATTATCCTACTTCATACTACTTGGTTTAGATTCCCATATTGCCCAAGTCCCTTTAGCAGTAGCAATAATTTTACCATCTTGATTGGAAAGCACCCCCTCACAATGTGCTAAATTTCTGCCACGACGTAAAACTTTACCCTCTGCGACCAAAACATCTCCTACATATGCTGCATTTAGGAATGAAATATCTAACTGTGCAGTAGCGCACCATTCTTCCTTTTTTATTATTGAAACAAGAGCACCACCTAAAGCACTGTCGAGCATGGTTGAATGGAGCCCACCATGTGCAACTCCACCTGCATTCAAATGACTCTCTGAAATTTTACATGTCACAGCACATTCTCCATCACCAAATTTCTTACCAGTAACTCCTAATGAATCGCATACTCCTGACAATTTCATTGAAGGGATATAATTTTCATTACCATATGTTTTTTCACTCATTTTCCGATTCTCCTGTTTGTACTGCCCATAATCTCGAATAGATTCCATGATTACTGATCAATTCTTCGTGAGTACCTTCTTCAGAGATTGAACCCGAATCTAGAACGATTATTCTATCCGCGTTTCTAATTGTCGATAATCTATGGGCGATAATTAACGTAGTCCTGTCCACTGATATTTTTTCAATTGAGCGCTGTAAAGCCGCTTCAGTTTCGTTATCAACATTACTAGTAGCTTCATCTAATATTAGAATAGGTGCATCTTTCAAAACCGCTCTAGCGATTGCTAATCTTTGTCTTTGTCCGCCAGAGAGTTTATGCCCATCTTCGCCGATATTAGTATCCATATCTTTAGGCAACTCTGAGATGAAAAATGATGCTTCAGCGATTCCAGCAGCATATCGTATCTGTTCTTCATTAGAATCAGGGTTTCCATAAGCAATATTCTCCCTTACAGTACCTGGGAAAAGTGTTGTATTTTGTGAAACTAAAGATATTGAGCTTCTTAATGAGTTCAGTTTCAAATCTTTAATGTTTATTCCATCAATCTCTAGGTCGCCCGATAATGGGTCATGAAATCTCATCAATAAACGAGTTATGGTAGTTTTACCGGAACCTGTTGAACCTACTAGACCGACTGTTTCACCCGCTTTGATATTGAAACTTATATCATCCAGTACTGATTCTCTCTCAGGATAGGTGAATTTAATATTATTAAACTGGATATTGCCTTGAACATTATTTAATTCCTCATGACCTTCAACAATTCCTATCTCAGTATCTACTAAATCTAAAACTCTAGTAGTTGATGCCATTGCTCTTTGATATAAGTCAAAAGTTTGTCCCAATCTAGTTAATGGCCAAAGAAGTCTCTGAGTTATGAAAACGATTATTGCGTATGCACCCACATCTAATTCTCCATCTAATGCCATCCAACCGCCTACAAGCATATTAGCAGTGAAAGCAAATAAAATTGCCATTCGTATCAATGGAACGAACGAGGCAG
>Ga0222718_10000352_pt1 | contig 49609 bp, 84 predicted proteins | sample C33_27DmetaG_FD_165045 | JGI IMG/M metagenome (GOLD analysis project Ga0222718, IMG submission 165045) | Estuarine water microbial communities from San Francisco Bay, California, United States - C33_27D | ecosystem: Environmental > Aquatic > Marine > Unclassified | place: USA: California... | reverse complement strand
CGCAACTGGCCCTGCACCTGTGTAAGTGCTGTAGGTCAAGGCGTAGAAGTAACCGACGGTGTGCGATGCGTCGAATCTGAAACGATATGGCACATCGTTCGTGCCGGTGCCTCCTGTGTAGATAATGCGGTATGCGTCAAACGTCGATGAGAACGCGCCTGTGACGGTCACCGATGACACACCGCTACCAACCGTCTGCGACTTGATGAACACCAAACCGCTGGACTGGTTGAGGTCGGCTGCGGTCAGTACATCTCCGTTAGTGAATGGGTATGGCATCTCGTCTGTCTCCTAATAGATCTTCGTTGGGGCTGCAAGCCGGTTCTCGTCCAACACGCCGAGGTTCTCGTCATCGAGCAGGAACCCGAACCCGGTCTGCTGCCCTATCCCGTTGTCTAACCGTAGCACCCAATCCGTCGGTGTCAGATAGAGTGACGACTGAAGGAACGTCCCTTCGGCCTGTGTCAATGTGCCTCCCGCACCGGGCACGTCGATCAGGGTGACATGGAACGCACCGCCCGACGCTGTCGATGACACGTCGTGGCCGATGAGCGCGGCGACGGTGTCGAGCGCGTCGTCCTCAGCGTACGACTCGATCATGCCGCCGGTGATCTCCAACGCCTCAGGGCTGTACTCGCCTTCGTCCCACCATGCGGTCAACATGTCGGCGTAGTCGTCAAGGTACTGCTGTGACGTGCCTGACGGTGCCTCGACGACAGGTAGTTCACGCAGAGCGGTGGTGCGGCTCCCGTAGGTCGGCAGGTTCGCGCCGGTCGACGTTCCGGCCTCTGACGGCGTCGCAATGTAGGCGGCGGTCACGATGCGTTTCAGGTCCGTGCCGAACGCGAGATTGCGGTAGGGCAGCAGATCGTAGACGGTGCCGCCTTCACCGTCGTCACGACCCGCGGCGATACCGGTCGGGTCGGTGAACCGGAGCGGCGGCTCAAACGGTTGAAGGTCTGTGGGTTCCTCGAACACGGTGCGGATGCGGTTGTATGTGTCGCCGAGCAACGCAAAGTAGGTGATCTGGCTGTCGAACATGATCCCGCCGTTGACTGCCATGAGTTGTCGCATCACCTCGGCGACCGATACACCGTCCGGGAACGACAGAGTGATGTCACCGACCGTCACGATGACACCACCGCCGCTGCGCGGCACCGCGCGGACATCCGCCTCGATGCGGTCCGCCGAGATAGGCAACACATAACTGTCGAGAAGGACCGCGACAGCGAGCGGGAACTCAACTGATGTGATCGACACATCAGCCAACTTGTTGCGCTCCAGCCAATACGACATGAAGTCGCGACCCGTCACCGTGACCGTTGACGTGAACCCGTCATCGTCGATGTCGACGTCGGACGGAATCAACGTGTACGCGATACCGACCGGTGTCGTGCCATCAACAAGATCAGCGAACGAGATCAGATAGATCACCCATTGCGAGAACCAGTCAAGACCACCTGCGTCGTATGTGCCGCCACCACCGGGCGTGAACGCTCCGTCGCTGTTGTCGAACGTGATCTCACACGACGCCTCACCGACCTCGCCGAACTCGATGCGGCGTGTGAACATCGCGCCCATCATCCGGTCGGTCAGGTCGAACCCTTGCTCGGGGATCAGATATCCGTCGACGAGATACGACCCGACCGCGCCCGGTGTCGCTTTGCCGATCCACAGTTTCCAGTTCGTGTGGATCATCACGCCACCTTGTTCGTGCCGAGCACCCCGTAGTCGGCGAGACCGAGCACGAACCCGTAAGTGTTCACCGCGTCACGTCCGTCGCTGAGTGTCATCTCCCAGTCGCGCGGCGTGATCGTGTACGACACCCGCTGAAACGCTGTCCGGTTGTCGAGCGTCACATTACCGGCACCTGTGAACTCGACGTGTGCCGGATGGAACAGCGGTCCGACAAGTTGGCCGGGGTTCGTCAGGTTGATGTTATTGACACGGGTCTGCGATACAAGTTCGTTGACGACCGGTAGAGCGGTGTCGGCGCATTTGCCTTGAATCATGCCGCCCGACAAGGTGAGTGCACGCACGAAATAGTTGACGGTGTCGTACCGGGCGACGAGATGGTCAGCGAGTTCCTGTGCCTGCGAGTCGAACCCCATCGGCAGATCAGACAACTCGACCGACCGCGGTCCGTACGTTGCGACAGTCCCACCGGTCGCTGTCTGGGTAATGCCGCCGGTCACGGTCGCAGCCGCTTCGTTGATGACATAGTCGATGTCGAACCCGACCTGTGGACGGATGAACGGCAGTTGTGTACCGGTCGGTGTCCCCTCGACGAACTCGTATTCGGCGGTGGCGAGACCTGCGCTCGACCCTGTCCACAGCCAGTCGCGGGCGATCATGCCGTGCTCATACCGTAACGACCCGGACGGTGGGAACCCGGTCACGAAGTCGAAGTCCATACGCATCGGCAAGATGATGCCGTGCTCCGCTGCCGCCATCTGCGCGAGCGCGTCACCGAGATACTCGCCGACCTCGACGATCAGTTCTAGTTCCTCGCCGGTCGTCCCGGCGTACGCACCTGACCGTGAGTAGCCGAGCGGGATGACGGTGTCGTAGGCGGTGTAGAACACGAAGTCGGCACCGAACGCCGGTATCGAACCTGACGGTGTGTAGTTGTTCCATAGGTCGGTCGCGATGCCGGGCAGCACATCGGACGCGCCGATGTTGTCGAACTCGGTGTCGGCGGTGGCGCGCGCGATCAGCGTGTAGGCATCGTCAGCGTCGATGTCGATGTACGACGTGAACCCGTCGTCGTAGTACTTGATGTCGGACACCACACCGACGAACAGCGGTATCTGTGCGTTCAGCGACGCCGGGTTGGTGCCGGTCTTAGCGCGAATGTAGATCGGGTTCGCGAGCCAGTCCCAGTCCTCATAGGTGCCGCCACCGAACGGCGTGAACGCTCCGTCGCTGTTGTCGATGCGAACACTCGCGGACGCACCTCCGATCTTGCCGACCTGCACGCTGGCGGTCACCTCGACCGACTGGGCGCGCGACGTGAAGTCAATCGCAGCGTCGGGGATACCGTTCGTGGCGACCTGTGTCGCCGCGGTGGCGAACGACCCCATGTAGAACTCCCATTCCACATAGATAGTCATCGGTCAGAACCTTCGTGTGTTCACCGTCGGGATCGACAAGTTCCCGCGTTTGCGCGTGTACTTCTCGATCTCACGGACGACGTCCTCGGCGCGCATCCCGGCGTGCGTGTTGATCGTCACATAGGTGTCGCCACCGCCGCCGCCGAGCGCATGATTCGGGACGACATAGCCGGACGAGTCAGGTACGAACAGTTCCGGTCCCATCTCACCGACGAGGTGCGGCATCCCGCCACGAGCGCGACCACCTGCCGCGAGCGCCGGGATACGCAACACTTGACCCGGATGAATCGTCTGGAAATCTGATGCCGAGTTGTAGAACATGCCGTTGTGTTGCCACAGCCGACGCGCCGCCGAGTTCGACCAGCGGCCGAGCAGACCGTTGATGATCTTCCAAGGTCCATCGCCCGACTGAACGGTGTATGTCTGTTCGGCAGGTGCCGGAGCGGGAGCAGGTGCAGGAACACTCACACCACCACCACCACCACCGCCGCCGGGTGCCGGAGTCGGTGCGGGCGCTGCCGTGTCGGTGACGTCAGCGATCAGCGCGGTCAGACGGTCGATCGCTGTCAGGTCGAGCGACAACCCGACCGGTGTCGTCGTCAGCGTCGTCACCTCGCTTCCCAACTTCGACAGGAAGTTGTTGAAGGCGTTGAACAAGTTGACCTGAATGTTGTCGACGAGCGTCGCCATCTGCGCGGTCGCCGCTTCGAGCGCGTCAGTCAGATCGTCGACCGCGGTTCTCTGTTCATCGACGTCCTTGCGTGCCTCGGCGATCGCGTTCTGATACAGCCGATCGACGACACCGACAAGCCTGTCGACCTCGCCCTGCGCCCCGGCGATGTCCGCACCGAACAGCACCTCGCCCGCAACCTTCGCGGTGCTTGCCCCGATCGCGGCGATCTCCTCGCGCATACGAAGGAAGTCGGCCATCTCGCCGGTACCGAGTCGGAGCAGATGCTTCGACAGTCGAGCACCGCCCGCCAGACCCGCGTTGACAACCTCGGCGATGACGTCAGGCGGGAAACCCTTGTCGCGGAGTTTGATGAGGTTGTCGCGGAACTCGCGTGCCTGTCCGAGCATCCGCTGGGTCTGCGCCATCACGTTTGTGTCGGGCGATAGCGACGGCTGGAACAGCCCTGAGACTTGCTCCTCGAACGAACCGCGGCGCTGCTTCAGATTCGCCAACTCGTCCTGCGCCGCACGCAGTTTCGGCAGGCTCTGCTCGATCGCGTTGAGCGCTAACGCCAGCGGGTCTTTGTCACCGGCGATCTTGACCTGACCGAGACCGAACTCCTTACGGAAATCGGCGTACCGGTCGCGGATGTCGGCGAGCACCTGCTCACGTCGACCCAACTCGTCTTGTGCGTCTGCGAGTGCCTGAGTCGCCTCTGCCAGTTCCTCGGCAGCGGACGCGGCCGCGATGAACTGCTCACCTAGACGCGCGATAGCCGCCGACGTTTCCTGATCGGCGAGCATCCCGAGGTCGTCCATCTCCCCGACGATGGTCTCGAAGATGTCTGCTAACTCGTCAGGTGACGCACCGAACAAGTCCTTGACGAAGTCGCGTCCCATCATCGACGAACCGAGCCGGTCGACCGCCTTACCTAACTGATCGAGTTGGCGTTGCGCTTCCTCGGCGGCGCGGGTCGCGTCGTCAATCGGTGCCGACAACCCACCACCGCCGCCTCCTCCACCGCCGCCGACACCGCCGGAGTCGGTGTCGATGTTGCGAAGGTCGGACAGCAGTTGCATGAGAATCTGAATGTCCGGTGAGCGTTCCGCGATCGACGCCGGGATGCGATCGACCTGAGTCATAATCGCCATCTGTGCGTTCAGCAACGCCTGCACAGCGTCGATGACCGCGTCGACACCGACGACATCGAGACCGAGTTCCATCTTGATCTCGTCAGGTAGTTCGTCAAGGATGCCGAGTTGCTCGACGAGTTCCTTCGTCTTGACCGCGTCGTACCCGGCGGCGTTACCGGCGGCGACAAGCGACCGTGCCATCGCCTCGAAGTCCTGTGCGCCCTGTAGCGACCCGTCGGTCGCCGCCTGTGTCGCCGCTTCCATGTCGAGCATGTATCCCTCGGCGATCGCGAGTTCGGCGGTGACGTACCCGAGTTGTCCCTCCAGTATCTCCAGCGAGTAACTGTAGTTATCTGACGCGCCCGCAGCCGCCATTGCTTTGTCGACTGCTTCGGTGCCGAGGATGCCACCGAAGTCCTCCATCGCTTTGCCGGTGACAAAGTACTGCTTTGCTTCCTCGTCGAGTTTGTCGCGGTGATCGTCGAACGTCTTGGCTGAGATGTGCAGCGCACCGATGATGTCCTCGATCTGCTCGTGGGTTGCTGTCCCGGCCTGTTCGGCCTCGTACAGCGCACGCACAAAGTCGCCGAGCGCACTCTCCGACTTCAACAACCGTTGCGCGGTCGTGTTCGACGAGTCGGACAGAAGTTTGTTGGCGTCGTCAAGGTTGCGGATATCACGCGACGCGAACTCGGACGCCTCCGCCAGATCACGCGACGTCAACCCGACCCGCGCCAGATCGTCGGCGACACCCTCAACCTCGATCGCTGCCATCGCTGCCGCAGCACCGACGAACGACTCGACGCTTCCCTCGGTGCCCTCGGCGGCGGCACGCACACCGTTGATCTCGTCGGCGAGTGCCGACATCCGGTCGATCAGCGTCGTCGCCGGATCGTTCGCGCGACGGAACTCCTCGGTCAACGCTTCCTGCCGGGCGCGAGCCTCACGCTGATTCTGATACATGTTGCCGAGCGCGATAGCGATACCGCCGATCGCTGCGCCGATCGCAAGATACGCCGGGTTCGCGGCGAGCAACGTGAACGCTTTGGACAACGCACCGACGGCGAGCGCGGCCGGACCGGCGACAGCGGTGATGCCTGCGATGACACCGATGATCGTCTTCGTGTTGTCGTCCAGACCGGAGAACGCGCCGGTGATATCACGAACGATATCGACCATGATGCCGAGCGCGTCCGTCACCATCGGCATGATCGACTGGCCGAGCGTCAGCATCGACTCCTTGATCTCAGCCATCGCCTGCTGGAACTGGAACGATGCTGTCTCCGACACGACCTCGAACGCATTGTCGACCGCGCCGGTCGTGTCCGCCATCGACGCGAAGATCGCCTCAGTCGTCGCGACGTTCGCACCCATCAAGTCGAGCACACCGGACAGGGCACGAATGTTGCCGAACACGGACGCCGCCGCAGCCTCGTTACCGGCGAACTCCTCTGACAGCGTCTTGAGTGTCGCGAGCAAGCCTTCTTCGCGCATCTGTCGCCGTAGCCCCTCGGACGACAATCCCATGCCTTCTAGGGCTTCCTCGGCCTGTTTCGTTGGGCGTAGCAGCGACGCCAAGATGCCGCGAATCTGTGTGGCGGCTTCGGCCGCGTTCGTGCCGGTACGGGACAGGGCAGCGAACGCCGCACCGACCTCGTTGAAGGACACGTTCATTGCCGAGGCGAGCGGCAGCACTCGTCCCATCGACCCGGCGAGTTCACCGGCTTCGAGTTTGCCTTCACGGACAGCGGCGGTGAGGACGTCGGTCGCCTGCGATGCCGACAACGTGTCCGCCCCGTAGGCGTTCAACGCGGACGTAGCGAGGTCGGCGATCGTCGCGGTGTCACCCAGTCCGATCGCGGACGCCTTCAACGACGCGGCGAGCGTGTCCGTGGCGACCGACCCGCGCAAACCTGCCGACGTGATAAAGAACAGCGCGTTCGCGGCCTCGGTGCCGGACTTGCCGAACTGGACAGCCATCGACCGGACGTCGCCCTCCATCCGCTGCACTTCTTCGCGGGCGACACCGACGAGCGCCGTGATCGACGTCATCGACTTCTCGAAGTCGGCGGCAACCTTGACCGCGGCCGCGCCGACACCGACGAGCGGCAACGTGACACGGGTCGTCATTGTCCGGCCGAGCGCGGACGCCCGGTCACCGAACTGCTTTAGTCGTTTCTCAGACTGGGTGAGGTCACGACGCAACCCGGACGAGTCACCCGTGAGCACCGCCTTCAGACGTGCGACGACTGCTGTGTCCGCCATGACCTACCGCTTCCTCTTGCTACGTTGCTCCGCTACCTGCCGTTGATGATCCCGCTCACCGGCTTCGATCTTGTACAACGCCATCCACTCGACGAGTTCTGTCGATGACATACGGTCACCGAGTTCGCGCACGGTCATACCCAACTCCCGCGCGAGATGGAACATGAACCGCCGCTCAGGATGAGTTACTCCTCGTCTGTCGGGGAACCCGAGGAGGATTTTCCCGCCTCGTCCACCGCTTCCCGGTTGACGCTCGACACCTCTAAACACTTGGCGGTGAGCCGGTCAATGACAGCGAACGACTTGTCGGACAGCAGCCATTCCATGTCGTCCTCGGTGAACACCGGGTCGCCCGACGACGGGTCGAACACGCACGAGCACAGCAGGTAGCCCCACATGAGTTCCTGCTTCTCGGCGGCTGTGCCGTCGTCCTCGATCACGGTGTTCATGTTCGCCCGCTGGCGGGCAGACATTGACCTGATCTCGACGGTGACATCCCACTCGTCGATCGTGTACGACTCCGCTTCGGTGTCGCGAGCCTGCTTGATCTTGTCGATGATGGACACGTTGGTCACTCCTTCTCAGTTGTGGGTTAGGTCAGAACGTGGTGCGAGTCACGTCGCCGGTGACTTGGAAGTCGGCCGAGAACGTGACGACGTCGCCAACCGGGTTCGAGATGCTGAACGATGTCAGGATCGCCTCGCCGGTGTACTTGACGTTACCGCCGGTGTCGCCTGCCGGTCCGTAGATGAAGGTGCGGCTGGCAGGCTCGGTGCCGATGAAATAGCCGTCGACGGTGGCGTCCCAGATGCCGGACACCGACAGGGTCGCGTCGCGGAGACCGACGATGTACGACTTCGACGTCGCACCGAACGCGGTGGTCTCAGCGGTCTCGATGGTCTCCGGGAAATCGACGCTGGTCAGCGTGTCGCTGATGTCACGGCTTGTGCCGCCGGTGTCGTCGATCTCGAAATGGGTGGACTTGCCGTGTACGAAAGTTGGCATGTTGTTGTTGCTCCTGTGGGATCAGTACCGCGCGAACGCGATGTGGAAGGTGATGGCACCAGATGTCGCCGCCGATGATGCGGTGGCGCGTAGGTATTGGGCGACGGTACCGGTGACCGCCTTCTGCTCGCTGGTGGCCGTCGCTGACGACACCGTTGAGAACGTAATCAGGTCGGCGAACGTGGCGTCGTCGGCCGAGTCCTGAATCTTGATCGTGCAGTCAGCGTCGAGAGTGTTCGCGACGACGTGCAGGTTGCCCATGCCACCGTTCGCGCTCGACGCGCTGTTATCGACTGACGCGAGATCGCCAAGCGACCCGAACGCGATCGACGCGCCCGTGGTCAACTGGACACCCTGTGCGATGCTGAGTGTCACGTTCGCTGTGCCGTCGGTGCTCGCATTGAAGTCGGCGGTGACGGTGACGACATCGGCGACAGGTGACGAGATCGAGTACGACGTCGAGTGTGCCTTCGCGAGTGTCGCCCGGTTGCCGATCGTGCCGGAGTCGTACTGGACAGTCACGATCGGTGTAGTCGTCGCGCCGAGGATCGCGGACAGTTCCTCGTCGGAGCCGTCGGTGTCCGCCGCCCACATGCCAGACATCGACAGGGTGCCGTCACGCAGCCCGACGATGTACGACTTTGCTGACTGGCCGAACGCTGTGGTCTCAGCGGTCTCGGTTGAGTGTGCGACGTCGGCCGCGTTGAAGTATGCCGACAGGTCGAACTCGTCGAGCATGACCGCTGTCCCTTTGCCGTGAATGAACGTGGGCATCAGTCCTCACTCTCCTCGACGGTGTCGTCGTCGATGTCGTCGTCGGTGTCAAGGTCGTCGTCGTCGAAGTCGGGTTCGGGATCGGGTTCCGGGTCGGCGGCTTTCGAGTCGGCGATGAGCAGGCCGCGGTCGACCAGCCAGCCTGCTTTCGCTTGTGTCATCTCGATGATGTCACCGGCCTCGTAGCGGCGTAAGCCGACGCTGATACCTGCCTGCCCGTCCTCTCCGCCTGTCACTCGAAACTTCATCCGTACTCCTACTGCTGTTGGCGCAGGGTCGGTCGTGAGCGACAGACGGTCACGGGGACACCTGCGGCGACGAGCGCACTCCTGTACCGGTCATCGTACGCCGCTGCGGTGCGTCACCGCTGTACCTCACAGCCGACCGCTAATCGAAATATTTCGCATTAGAGTTGCGCGATGCTGTTAGATCAGTAATACTTGTTTGCGTGGGAGAGAACAACAACCAGAAGGAGAACCACATGAGCACCTACCCGACCCGCATCGAGACCAAGACCTACACCGACAACGAAGGCAACGAGCGGTCATACACCGTCGAGTACATGACCTTCCCGGTCACGATCGACGGCGAGACCCGCGAGATCGAGTTCGAGCGCATGGGCAGCGACACTCGCCCGGTCATGTCGAGCACTCGTGACGTGTTCGGTTGCCGTCGTGGTCAAGGCGTCAAGGTTCACCGCACGTCAGCCAAGATCGTGTTCGACAACGGTGAGTGGGTGTTCAACTGGCGCTCAGGCTACGCCCTCAACCGCAGTGACTGCCTCATCGTCGCCTTCGCCGACACGGTCACGGACGCCCGCGCCAGCGAGCACGTCGGAACCGCGATCTCGAAGGAGGTGAAGTGATGAGCGCCCGACGCAAGCCGCGCACACGAGTCGCAGCACAGACAGGATTCCGAGTCACGGTCGGACACGCCGAAGACCTCGGACTGCAACACCGACCCGACGTCGCGGTGTGGTACACCCGGTGCGACGAACACAACGAGTCGGTCGGTCACCGGACACAGAAACTCGCCGACAGCCACGCCGTCGAACCGATTGAGTGGTGCGATGGATGCCGCAACCTTGCGTACGAGGTCAACCGCTCCGCGCTTCGAGCACTCGCCGCCACACTCATCGAGTTCTGCTTTCACGGCGACCTTCAAGATGTCGCGTCCAGCGACGCTCGACAGATCGCACACAAGATCAAGAACGACACTCACCTCGCAAGGCACGAAGTGAAGCGTGCGTGCGAACTACTGGGACAGGGACGCAAAGCACAGGTGACTCGCCTCTGGCCGACAACGCAATGGGAGAAGAACTGATGTTGACATTGCCGTCAGGTCGGGTCGTCGAGGTCGGGCAAGAGATCACCGTGCTCGATCCGCGCACCGACGAACGCCGCCGCTACCGGCTCCGCCGAGTCGAGACCAGCGGGTCGGTCACCTGTTGGGGACCGATCAACACCGCCGGTCTCACACCGACCGGGTCGATGCGAACCTTCTACGCCGACCGTGTCGTCGACATCAAACACAACAAGCCACGATCACGCTCGATCAGAGAGCAGGAGGACAACTGATGGACTCACGACCGATTCCGTTCGTCATCGACGACACCCGGTTCCGGGTGCTCACGCTCGACGACATCGACGAAGGTGTCGTCGACATCATCGAGACTGTCGTCGACGGCTGGTACATGGACGACCCGATGCCGCGCGACGATCTACTCGACCGCGTCGAAGGCATGCTCGGCTACGACGGTGGCACACCGCGACGCGAGTGGTGCCTCGACATCCGTGACATCTACGACGACCCGGTGGCGAAACGCATCGTCGCGGTCGCCCGCAAATACAAGAAGGAGAACAGGTAATGGGAGCAACAGACTTCACGGCTCGCGCGTCGGGCACAACGGTAGATGAGGCATTCCGGTACGCTGTCGATCAGGCGTACTACTGGCATGGTCACGGCGGGTACACCGGCACTATCGCCGAGAAACACGGTTTCGTCGAGTACGACCTGCCGCCGTTGCCACCCGTCACAGACGACGTCCCGACGTGGATGAGCGACATCGTGCAACGGTACTCCAACGCGCTCGGAAGCAACCCGGCGTACGACACCGAAGATTCCGAATACCCGGTGTCCAGACAAGCCGCGAGAGACCGCACGTTCCTCGTCGCGCGCCTCGGCGCGGAAACGGTCGAAACGATCGCGATGACGTACCAAAACAAATGGGGAGCGGCCGTCGCCATCCGGGTCGGTGAACAAGAGTGGGGGTTCATAGGATATGCGTCGTGCTGACCGACAGCGAACCGACACCGTCGCAACCAGCGGTGACCGTCATCGAGGACATCCGTGACATCGACGAATCGTTGCCGCGTGGCCAACTCCTCGTCGAAGTGTTCTCAGATGGTCAGGTACATGTCGCCTACCGCGAACGCCGCTGGGATAGGTGGTCGCGCGGTGTGTGGACAATCGACAACACACCTACTTCGTAACGGTGGCCGCGTCGGATACACTCGCGGTAGGGGACAGCATGTCGACCATCATCGAACGGCTCAGGTCACGGCAGCGCGTGAACGCTGGTGACGGACTCGCCGAGTTGCTGGAGGAAGCGGCTCGGGAGATCGAGCGACTCCGCGTTGAGGTCGACGACGTGACGCAGCGACTCAACGTCGAGCGCACCTACTCGTCGTCCGACTGGCCTGACGACGTCTGACCGACGTCAGGAGGGATCACCTATGGTGCTTGTCATGCTTGCTCGTCGTGTGGCGGCTGTCGCCGCTACACTTACGATCGCCGTGAGTGGCTGGGCTGGAGTCTCCTTCCGGAACTCTCCCACAGATTCCACAGCCTCTAGCCCGGCTGCTCCGGCACTAACTACGACGACGAGTGTCTGGGTCGCCGACCCGCTCATCATCGAACCGCTCGACGCTGACCGGCACGCCTCGGAGGTGTCTATCCCGCCGGTGGCGTCACTCCCGCCCGGCATCACGCTGTCACCGTCGACGACGACGACGCTGCCCGGTATCGACGATGCGCGATGCGGCGAGTGGTGGCCGCTCGCCATCGAGGTCGGCTGGACGGTCGATGACCTGCCACGCATCGACGAGATCATGTGGGCGGAGTCCCGTTGTCAACCCGATGCGGTCAGCCCGACCCGCGACTACGGACTGATGCAGGTCAACCGCAAGGTGTGGCGCGACTTCGTCGAGGTGCGCGGATACGTCATGGATGACCTGCTCGACCCGCGCATCGGACTCATGTTCGGCCTGTTGATCGCTGAGGAGGCTCAGGCGCTCGGCTGGTGCCGGTGGCAACCGTGGTACATGTCCGGCGACTGGTGCGCTTAGACGGCTGTCTAGCGGCCTCTCAGGACGATGTGGATACGTCCTCGGCTGACCGGTTCTCAGATTTGCAGCGTGGGCAACGGATCACCCACGGCGCGGTCACGACCTCGGCGAGAAGTTTCCCGCATCCCGCACATCGAACCTTGACCCGTGTGTGCCGTTCACGCTCCGGGCGTCGACGCAGTTCGGCGTACGGGTCGGCCGGGATACTCACAACGCCTTCTGCACCCGGAAGTTCTGTGCGAACAGGACACGGTCACGGCTGTCGCGCTCCAGCGGGAACGGCGACTGATTCGCGGACACCCGGTGGTACAAGGTGCCGGACAGCGATTCGTTGAGCACCGCCTCTACTGCTGTCCAACATTCGAGCGCGAGCGTACGAGCCGACGAGTACCCGGACGCGCGGGTGAGTATCTGGATGCGTGGCTGCTCGACCGGTGGCATCGAGTCGCCGCCCATCACGTTCACCGGTGCGTCACCGCCGTACTCGTACAACGCGACGCAGGTGTCAGGTTCGTCTGGCATCCGACCGAGATACAGATTCGTGCCGAGCGTCAACGTGCCGACCTGCGTTGCGAGGTAGGTGCCGAGATCGTCGAGGAGTGCCATCACGCGCCCTGTGCTTTCACGATGTTGTAGTGCGCCCGGATACGGTCAAGAAGTTTCGCCGGGTACTGCGACGTTTCCTGCGCGAACGGGAACTCTAGGTACTTCGGTCCGCGACCCGAGCCGGGCGCGACCGGTCCGGTGCCTGTGCGTCCGCGCGTGTTGCCCGGCGGTTTCGGTGGGTGCCACAGATCGAGTCGCTCATGCTGAACAAGCGCGTACGCGGTGCCGTAGGTGATCTCGACCTCAGGCGTACCGGCGATGAGTTGGCTCGCGTCGACGGACATCGACCCGGCAAGGTCGCCGGTGTCGAACGGCACGAGGTCTTGCGAGTCGGCGGCGATGTCCTCGGCGGCGGAGTACAGCGCGCGGCCGAGCGCCTGCTGGAGACCTTCAATGTTCGCGTCGATCGCGTCGGACAGTTCGCGCATACCGCGCACGTTCACGTTGATGCCTCTCATCGTGACGCCCGTCCGATCGACACGACAACGAACTGCTGTCCGTGTTCGTCGTACCGGTAGTCGACTTCGACGACCGGCCGAATCACCGACGTCGGGTACTCGACCTCGTCGTCGATACCGACAGTCAATGTCGATGACGGGATGTACGCCACCCACTCGGCGACCGCGTCGTCCCGCTCGACATCCGCCGACGACTTGTTCACCCGCTGCACATACGCCGAGTAGGTCGTCGCCGACCCGCTGTACGTCGCTTCGCCGTAGTTGTTGAAGCCCGACTTGGCGCGCACACCGACCGTCTGGGTGCATAGGCCGGACAGCGCCGACAGGAACGCCGTCGCCGCCGCCATCAGTCCGCTCCGGGTCCGAAGTACTGGACGCCGCGGATCGTGTTCGTGCGGGCACCGTCACGCACGTTCTCGAACTGGCCGGACGAGAACCATGTGCGGAAGATGTCGCTGTTCTCCTCGTCGATGTCCTTGTCGGAGATCGTGATGCCACCCGCGTACGGGACAGGTACTGCGCCTTCACGGGTCGACAGGTTCTTCAACTCGGTGGCTTGCTCACGGTACGCTTTCGCGCGTTGCGACATCGACACCGACAGGTCGCCGATCTGTTTGTCGGCCTCGCGCGCAAGTTTCGATGCGATCGTGAGACAGCATCGCATCGCCGCGTCATAGAGTGCGACGGTGGAGGTTGGTGTGCCACCCGCCTCAGAGTTCACCCACGCGATCTCCTCGTCGGACAACAGTTGATCGTCGGTGTCGGTGTCACCGATCAGGAACCTGATCGCGTCACGAGCCGACCCGGACGGGTCACCGGAGTATGTCCATGTCATCTCTCACCTCACCGGTAGAAGATCGAACCAGACGGCGTTCCCGAAACGACATCGACATAGATCCCGTCGGGACAATGAACACCGTTAGGACCGAACCACAGTTCGTCGTGCCCGCCATTCGCAGGGTCAGCAGACGCAATGAGCGTCCCGGTGTTAGAGGTGCCGTTATGGATATGCAGATGGACAGATGACTCAGCGTCATCGTTGACATCAAGACCCATGAAGATGGCAGAGCCGGTGACGGCCTGCTGATCGAGACCGGTCAACGCGACCGCTGTTGCTGCTCTCAGGTTCGAGGTGTATGACATGAGTTAGCCCTTCGTAGAAACGACGAACGGTCGAGACCGGAACCGTGCGTGGCATCCAGTCCCGACCGTTACGCCGGAGGTGATTGAGTTGTAGGTCAGGCGACCGGGTTCGAGAAGAAGTACCCGAGCGGTGAAGCCACGACCTTGAAGTCCCACGCCGACTCGACTTCGAGACGGTCGCTGCGGAGGTGATCCATACGGAACCGGGACACCGCGGTGCTGGTGCCGAGACCGCCACCGACGCCCGTCCACACGAAGTTGTAACCGGCCGACGCGGTCATCAGACCTGCCTGCGGAGCGACGTAGCACAACAGTGCGTCTTTGTCGCCGATCTGTGCGTACGAGGCGGACGCGCCTTCGGCGGCGCTGTTGAACACGCCCTTCATCACGAAGATGCGGTCGACCTCGAAGATGCGTGCCATCAAGTCCGGCGAGATCGAATCTGCGCTGGTGTACTTGTAGCGGTCGACGACGTCGGTGTGATTCTTCAGGATCGAGTACGCCTTGTATGACAGCACCAATGTGTTGGCGAGGTAGCCGGTGTTCGACAGGATGGTGTTCTTGCCAGCCTCGATGTCCTCGATCGGCGTCGACCCGCTCGCGCTCCACAGGGTGGACGGAGTGGCGTCGGTGTCCCAAACGCCGGTGGTGAAATGCGTCGATGCCCAGTCACGCTCCTGACGGATCAGCATCTGATGAGTCAGGAAACGAGTCGCGTCCATGTCCGGGTCGAGCGGCGCGTCGCTGTTCGCGCGCACCTGATCGCCGATGTCCTTATGGAGCGCGTACACCGACGACGAGTACGACGCGGTCGACAGGCCGTAGCCCGAACCGGCTGACTCGGTGCCGTCGGCACGCACCTGCGCTTGATCGCGGTAGAAGTCCGCCTGCGTGTAGGTAAAGTACAGGTCGCTTTGCTTCGCGACGTTGACGGTCGGGAACACGCGCGACGCGACGAACGAGTCGGCCTCTTGCATGTAGGCGACTGACATGTTCGTCAGTACCGCATCAACATGCACCTGACTCTGTGTTGGCTGTGGCATGGTGTCTTACCTCTGCTCTCTGGGGTCGGTCAGGCTGCGCGCCCGGCGGTTGCGTTGATGAAGGCTTCCACGGTCTCACCGGCGGATGCGGCGTTGAGCGCGATGCCCATTGTGTAGACGGTGGTGTCGGTTCCGGCGGCGATGGCGTCAGCCTGTCCGTCGGCGGAGGTGCCGAGTACATTGCCTGCGGCGAGCGTGCCATCGGCAACAACCTTTGTGATTCCGAACAGGCACACCTCGGCGGCTTGTCCGCTGGTCGGCGTGTTCTGCAACACGCCGATCGGAACGTCGGTGATGGCGGCGCACACCGTCACGGTGTTGTTGCCCGACATCTTGACGAAGTGGTACTGCTTGGCTGACAAATCCGCTGATGCGGTGAAGTTGCCAACCTTGATCTGCGCGGCTTCGTATGCCATGACTCAGAGTCCCTTCTCGGTGAGGTAACGGTTGTACAAGTCCTTGTCGCGTTCGGCGACAATGGTGATCGCCTTCGCGATGCTGCTGGCCTCGCCGCTGGCGACGAGATCATTCGCGCGGGACTCGATGAGACCCCACGCATCGGCGGCGTCGCTGACGTCAGCGATGTCGCTACCAACTTCCTTCAGCACACCGGCCTCACCGATGGCGATGGCGGAACCCTTCAGGATCGCTTCGACACGCTCGGCAACCTCGGGCAGCGCGGCGCGCATCTTGACGAGGTCTTCGCCGAGCACCTGCGGGTCGACGCCCGGCAGCGCGGCGAACTCGGCGGCGGTCTCAACAGCCTTCGCGAGTTCGGCAGCGGCTTCGATCGACTCCTTCTCGGCACGCATGTCAGCGAGTTCCTTGCGGAGATCGCCCAGTTCCTTCAACAGTTCGGCGTTGCCGTTGTCGACGGACGCGGCGACCTCGGTCACCTGCTCCTCGACCAGCGCCTCGGTCTCGGTCACTTCGAGTTCCACTTGTTCTCCTTCGATCGTGTCGCCACCGTCGGTGACGGACTTTAGGACGAGCCAGCCTTCGTGAAGATGTGCCGGGTGATCGACACCGGATGTTTCCCGGATGTCAAGATCGGCGAGTTTCACGCTGCGAGCCATCGCGGACACTCTAGAGGCTTTCACGCTGTTGTCCGTTGTAGGTTGCGTCAACGATCATTTCGAGTTTCGAGATGACTTGAAGAAGTGACTGTTCCTCGTCGGCTCCTCTTGCGACGACGCGCCGCAGGAACGTCACCGCTTCGCGCGCCTCGCGTTTCGTCAAGGTGGACTTGCCCATCAGTTACTCCGATCTCGTACAGGTCAATGCGCTCGACGACCATGGCCTTAGGTATGTGCGTGACGTAGTCGATGTAGCCGTCACGGGTGAGCGACTGGGCGACTGACACATGACCGGGCTTTCCACCGGCCTTCCGGTCAAGGACGATACCGACTGACACAACCTCGTACGGGTCGGTGTCCGGGTCGGGAGTGTCGAGCGACTTCCATTCGCCGGACATGTCCGCGTGCGCGTCGTGCCAGATGATGACAGCAACGTTCACTCGTCGTCCTCATGGTCGTCGTACTCGTCGTCGTCGAACAGTCCGAGTGACCGGGCGAGCGATTCCAGATCGTCGTCGTCGTCGATGTCGCCGATGCGGGTGGTGTCGAGCGCGTACGCACCCTCGGCGTAGCCTGCCATGACACCGACCATCTCCCAACCGAGCCGACCCGCCAGATCAGGGTTCAGCAGATACGACTTCACTTCGCCGTCGTTCGCGTCAATCAACTGGAGGTAGCAGGCTGGACCTGCTCCTTCCGCATTGACGATCGTCATCGCGTGGACGCCGTAGCCGATGACATGATCGGCGGCTTCAAGGTCAATCCACTCGGTCATTGACCGGAGCGTAGTCGGTGCCTCTCCATCGTGCGTGTCCCTCACGGATCGGCACGAGTTCTAGATGGAACGCGCCGTCGCCCGGTTCGTAATCGACAACCGCGATGCCTTGCTGCCAGTCTTCGTAGCGGACAAGCGGACGACCGTCGAGATCGGTGCCGCCTTTCACCGACGGGACAGCACCGTCGATGCGTGCGAGACAACCCGCCGACGCGGCGAGCACGGTGCGCGGACCGTCGTGATCTTCGCGCGTCATTTCCGCCCACTCGCGGCGATGAATGTGGCCATACAGTACCGACACCTTCTCGCGTGCCAGATACTTCGACGCTGTTGACCCGGACGAGTTGACCTTGTCGCCGTGAACGATACGCAGACGATCGTTGATCCAATATGCGCTCGCCGGATAGCCCGGCACATACTCGACGTCGAACTCATCCATCCGGCACAAGAACGGCACGGACAGCACAGGGAACCCGTCCGGCTCGGCTCCGCGTCGCAACCCGAACGCCGCGACCGCGTTCTGAATGATGTGCCGCGGCAGGCGCTCCTCGTGATTGCCTGCGAGCCAGATGATGCGTGCTCGTGGCGCGGCGTCGCGGAGTTGAGCGCACAGCACCGTCGCCCGGTCGATGCTTGCCTGAGTCGTCCGCGCATACGCGGGAGTGACAATGTATTTGCCGAGTTCCGGCAAGTCGAGATTATCGCCGTGTAGGACGACGACGTCCGGGTCGATGTCACGAACGATCGCGAGCGCCACCTCGATGGCGGTCTCGTCGTGCGTCGGTTCGAGCGTGTCGTCGGACAGACGGAAGTAGCCGATCTGCATGTCGGGGATCACCGCCGCCGTTGACCAGCGGGTCGCCTTCGACGGTTTCGCTTTGCGGGCAGGTAGACGGATAGCGGGACCGCGGTTCGGCAGTTCCCACTTCGGTCCATCTTCCCATGCCGGTGACAACTGGACAGCGGCGAGGTCATGTATCTCGGCTTCGCCGTCGTCGTTCTTGGTGAGCGACTGGTACAGCGATACACGCTGCACTCGTCCGATCTCATCAAGGTCGATGCCGTTACGGTCGAGCAGGTCGGCGATGCGTCCGAGTGCCTCGCGTCGCGCGGTCGGAGACTTGATGGCTTCGTCGGTGATTTTGTCGGCGAGTCCCATTACTGCTCACAGCCGCATGTTCCTGCGACGTGTTTCTCTACGGTGTCTTTCGACACGGTGTATCCCTCGGCGACGAGCGCCCGACGGATCGCGGCGGCGGTCACCATCGAGTTGGAGTTGCGTACACCGCCGTTGATGCGTTCGGCGCGCACCTTGTCGACCGCGGCGGCGAGCGCGTCACGGTCATCGTCGGGCATCGTCCGTACGATGCGTCCGAGGTGGCAGATACGCCGCTGGACTTTGTCGAACTCGTTGTGTATGGCGTCGGCTAACCCCATCTGTTCCCCCATCGGCCTGCTGTTCGGTCGCAGTAACGGTAGCACGGTCTGCTCCGCCAACGTCCTACTGGCAGACGCTAACGCGCGTCATCGCGCATAAAGTTGCGCGAGTGCGTGTTGATCGGTAATACTTAACTGCGTGGGAGAGAACAACAACCAGAAGGAGACCACAATGAACACGACACTCAAGGTGAAGATCACCGAACTCTGCGAATGCGAAATGTCACCGGCACTCAGCGACTCGTACGGCGACAGCAACGACCCACACTACCGTGCGCTCGTTCCAGTTGCCGAAGCGATCAGCAACGGTCGTCGAGTCAAGGGCGGCACGACGATCACGTTGACCGACCCGGTGGCGATCAACGCACTACGAGACGAAGCGAAGTTTCGAGCAGAGGCGTGCGCCGATCAAGCACAGGACGCTTGGGACAATGCCGAGCGCATGACTTACTTCGGCATGAAGCGTTCGTTCGAGTCGATCGTCAAGAAGTGCGACTTGGCACTCGAAGGAATCTCAGCAGAGGAGTTGGCGACGGCGACGGTCGAACGTAAGCCGGTCGAACGTAAGCCAGCCGAGGCGGTCGAGTTGCGACCCGGAGCGTACGTCGAGCAGACAGTCGTCAACGGGCGCACGTTGTTCGAGGGCTACTGGGTCACCACGAGCGGTCGACTGAACCGTTGCTGTGATAAACGAGCGACGTTCGAGCAGGCACTCGCCGACGCCGAGTTCTTCACGGAGGTGAAGTGATGAGCACCGACACGATCAAGTTCCGTCGCATCGCCCCCGGTGCATACGGCACCAACATCCACCGCGTCGCACGCGGTTACGTCCCAGCCAACTTCGACATCGACGTCAAGGTTGAGATCATCATCGAGCGGATGCCCGACCCGTCAAACGGATATGTGTATTGGTACTTCCGCGAGATGCTGCCCGACGGCAACGTCACCGATTGGATGATCGAACCTGAGGCGACATTGCAGATGTGCAAACTGCTTATCAGCGAACACACCAGCATGTTCATCGACAACAGCGAGGTGAAGTGATGAGCGCGATGCGCGAGTTCGCGGTCAAGGTGCGATGCGATCGCCGCACCCACACCGAGACCGTCTACACGATCAACGTCGAGCACGCATGGGGACACGCCGCCCGGATCGAGCAGCAATACGAGACCGACTATGGGTACACCGCTCGGGTCGTCGCGATCAAAGAGGTGACGCGATGAGCACCACAGCAACCACCATCGAAGCGATCGACCTCACAGCCGGGACGGTCTACCGGTTGTTCCCCGGTGACGATTGGGCGACGGTCAAACATGTGTCGTTCACCTTCAAGCGGGGAGCCGTTCACGGTGTCAACATCAAAAACGTGGAAGGTCGCAACCGCGGTTGCTGGCTCGGCGCATACGAAAAAGTAGAGGTGACGCGATGACCGCGACCCTGCCGCGACCGACGCGCCTGCCGCGCTGGCGCTACCTGATCCGTCAAACTGTTGCCGCGGTAGTTCTCGTCGGTGTGCTACTCACAGCCGCCGCCGCGTGCACCGCCGTCACAGGCATCGACCTGTGCGACAACCCGACCTGCAATCAACTACTACCAGCATCCCAATAGGAGGGGAACCCATGAATGAAACACACAGCGCATTCTCGTTCCACGCGGCGAGCGCCGCGGCGAACGCTCGACATCATTGCGACCACGCCGACCGGTCACGCACCATCCGACTGACCGGGTCGATCGGACATGTCCTGTACCTCAACGCTGCCGACCCGGACGACCTGCGGCTCCTCGCCTCACGTCTCGCCGATCTCGCGGACGAGTGGCAAGGCGTCGAGCGCGACGACTCGCTCAACTGTGATTCGTGCGGTGTCATCGTCCCGGAAGGCGACGGACAGTATCCGGACAGCATCCGCGGTGACCGTGTGTGCGACGACTGCTACCGCGACGCGCACGCCGCCGCCGACAGCATCTACGCCCGCAATAGCGACGAGGTGACGTCGTGAGCGCCGAACAGTACAGCGCCGCCGTCACCGCGGTCGCCGGACTGACAGCCGAAGAATCGCTCGACCTGCTCCGCGTCCTCATGGAGCAGCACGGGTGGTGCGGCACCGTGTTCACGCTGTCCGACTTCGAAGAACTCGTGCGTGACAACACGCCAGACGATGACCAGCGGTTCGACAGCGAATACGTCAACGAGCGCGCGGTCGAACTGATGGACGCACTCGACTACGAGCGAGCGCAGGAACTCATGGTGCAAACCGGGTGGGAGTATCTGTATCAAGCCCACGACGAAGTGTTCGGAGTCTGACATGTCGCATGAACGTGAACGCTGCTTCTGTGGTGCGATGTCGTACACCATCTCTGGGTACTGCGTCGAGCATCGCGATCGCGAAACCTATCGGGCACCGGAACTGACGCCTGATGAGCGCGCTGATCGGCTGCAACGGCAACTGTCCGACGTGAACGCGCGACTGCGTGACGCCGAACGCGACGCGACCGACTATCGCCTCAAAGCACGCGAGTACCACAAACTGCTGATGCTCGTCGCGATGGGCGACATCAAGGTCGACGAGATCGCGGACATTCTCCGCACCCGAAAGGAACCGACCCGATGAGTTGGGTTGACGTCGCGTGGGCTGTCGGAACTTTCGCCGGTGCGTGGGTTGTCATTCGCGGCATGGTCGCCATAGCCGCGTGGATGGGCGATAGGAGTCGAGATGAGTTGGGCTGACAGCGCGGCGTGCCGCGGCGCACCTACCGACATGTTCTTCCCAGACGACGGACGCATCAAGCCGGACATCAAAGCGATATGCGACTCGTGTCCGGTCGCGCTCGACTGTCTCGTCGAAGCATTCAAGATGGCAGCAGATCAGGACTTCGGTATCCGTGGCGGCATGACCGCGAAGAAACGGCGAGTGCTCCGCACCCGAGTCACCTCGGTCGGCATACCAGCGATACAGCAGGTGCCGTCGCGGCGCACCAAACGCACACCGCCGCTGCCGAGCGTCCCGGTGCCACTCCAATGGAACCCGACTACAGAAAGATACGAGCGGATATGAACGACGACCCGAACCTGTTCGACTTGCCTGTCCTGCCGTACGCAGGGACTTCCGGTCATTCCGGGTCGGCGGCGAGCGCCGAGCGGGCACGCCGCGACGACCGCGATGGCACGACGACCCGACGTCAACGGCAAGTCATTGACCATCTCGCCCGGCAAGCGGTGTACGGCGCAACATGGAAAGACCTTGCGGCGTGGTACCGGTGGCATCACGGGCAGGCATCCGGTGCGCTGTCGGTGCTGCACAAGGCCGGTGCGATCGTGCGGCTCGTCGAGCGCCGCGACCGCTGCCACATCTACGTCCTGCCGAACTGGGTTGATGGCCGTGAGGTCGACGAGTACAGGCAGACGATCACGCGCACACAGATACGCGAACATCTCGCGACGCTCGAAGAACTGATGGACGTGGGTCGCTATCAGGAAGCACGCGCGTTCGTTGACGCGCTACGTCACGAGTTGGGTTAGAGCGTCGCCTCAACCGGGAGATCGGCCTCGACGCGCTTCGCCGACCCGCCGATCGAGTAGCCGCGCAACTGTCCGGCCTTCACCATCTCCCACGCCCAGTCTTCCCAGACGACACCGAGGAACGGAGTGTCCGCCGGGAACGTGTACTTCGTGACGCCTTGACCGGGCACAGTCAACTCTGCTTCGAGCGGGAACGGCAACGTCATCATCTCGACCATCTCGCCTGCTGCCTTATCGGAGTGCTGGAGATAGATCGTGCGGTCGCCCTTGCGTACCCAGTCCCACATTGCGGCTTGTAGCGTGACGGTGTCGGTGAACTCGCCGTGTGCGTCTTCGCGCATCGGCACATAAGCGGGACCGAGCGTGTATTTGTACTCGGCTGCTTTCGATACGAACGCGGAGTCGAGCCGGGTCAGCATCGCCTGCTTGACGGTGTTGGGTAGCGCGTACGGTTCGGCGATCTCGTACACGACTTCGATCTCGTCGCTGATGAGGTCGTGGACTTCTTTGACGGCGGCGGTGACGACGTCGACCTTGTGGGATGCGTCGTGGAACTCGACGAGCATGTCGAGCGTCGCCTTCGATAGCGTCGCCTCGGAGAATCGTTCTATCTGTGCGAGGCGCGCCTCGGCTGCGTCACGGTCGGCGTAGCAACCGAACGAACGACCGGTCTCGCTGTACACGCAGAACTGGTCAGCCTCGATCCGTATCTCACGGCGGACACGACGACGGCCGCTGCCAGACCCACCGTTGCCGCCGCCGCCACCGTCGCCGTAGCCCGCAGCCATTTCATCGTCGTTCTCTCCCTCGGGTTCAGCCGGTTGCTGTTCGTCGGGTCGCATCGCGTCCGCGGCACGATCCATGAGTGCGAGCACCCGGCGCGCTAGGTCGCGTGAGTCTGGGAACATGACGAGACCGAGGTATGCCTGTGCGAGACAGCCGACCGGGTTGGCGTACCCCATGTCGTGTCCTTTGGATGTGGCGCGTTCGACGCCGACCATGATCGTCTGCAACTCGTGCACGAACCCCATGACCTCGTCAGCGAAGTCGACCATGCCCGCACGCAGGAACGACTGGTAGGCGTCAAGGAGTTCGTCGAGCGGGTCGATCGCTCCGTCGTCGTCTTTCATGTCGTAGCCGTAGCCTTTCAGCACGTCCGGTGTCTCCTCTGTTCTCTGTGGGTTGTGGCCTAGCGCGTCACTTGTGGTCAGCCGTCAACTCGTTCTAATGGGCGACATGTTCGCCGCCCTCACGCTTCGTAGCCACGGTGGCAACGGTAGCACGCTACCGGTTGAGCGACGTCCGACGTCCACCAGCCCGCGCGCTAACGGCCGTCGCGGCGCTTAGAGTTGCGCGATGCTGTTCTGTCGGTAATACTTAACGACGTGGGAGAGAACACCAACACGAAGGAGACCACGATGAACTACACCGCAGCACAGATCAAGGACGCGATGAAGCGAGTCGCTCACCGTAACGGCAAGGCGACACTCGCCGAAGCAGTCGCTCACCTCGACGCTCGCTGCTCAGACGGTTGGACCGAGCAGGACGAGTTCGACTGGGCTACTCCCGAGGAGCAGGCAGCGATGATGGACGATTGGAACGCCACTCAAGAGGCCGAGATGCGAGCCGAGTTCACGATGTCATGGGTCAACGGTGGCGGTTGCGCCGAGGACGCCGGTGCCGCTTACGCACAGTTCGGAGGCGCACGATGAACACGATCACTCGTACTTGCAACACCGCGGTCGACGCCGCGATCATCGAGAGCAAGGTTCGCCGCCTCGCGACCCGCGCCGCGAAGAAAGGCATCGCCACCGACCTGACCGCCACCACCGAGGTGACCGAGTTCATCAACGAGGTCACCGGCGAGACCGACCACACCTACACCGTCACCGTGTCGTTCAGCGATCTCGTCCGGTTCACCGGCGGCTGGGTGCTGACCGCGGTCGCCGACGGCACAGCAACCGACGAGCCGATGATCTTCACGCTCGCCGACGACATCGACGCACCGACCGACGTCGACATGAAGCGGTGCGACCATTGCGGTCGCCGCGCCACACGCAAGAAGGTGCTGTTCGTCCGCAACGACGCCGGTGACGAAATGCAGGTCGGCGGGTCATGCGCGCAGGACTTCCTCGGTCACAACCCGTGGTGGACGACGATCCTGTTCGACGCGGTCGAGGGTGACATCGACGAGGGCGAGCGCAGCAACGCGGCGATCGAGTTCCCGACCGGCATCGTGATCGCCGCCGCGATCGAGGCGAACCGGCTCGGTTACCACAAGGCCACCTCGGAGTTCGGTACACCGACGAAGCGGATCGTCGAGGCGATGCTGCGCGGCGACTTCTACAATCACAAGGACTGGGCTGACGAGCGTCGCGCATTGGAGTCCGCTCCTCGCGCCGCGGTCACCGTCGAGCAGGTGCTCGACTACATGCGGTCACAGGACGGCGAGTTCGGTGCGAACCTCCGTCGGATCGCCGACAGCGTCAACATCGGCCGCAAGGCGTTCGGTCTCGCCGCGTATGCGCCCGCTGGTGCGGTCGGCTGGCGTGAGGAGATGGCACGCAAGGCGGAGGAGCGTGCGGCGGAGGAAGCGGCACGCGCGAACGCCGAGTCGGTGCCGGTCGGCAAGGTCGTCGTCGAGGGTCGCGTCATCACGATGCGCGAGATCGTGAACGAGTACGGGCGCACTTGGAAGATGCGAGTCGAGACCGCCGAAGGTTGGGCGGTGTGGGGCACCGTCCCGAAGGCGTTGAGTGGCAAGTGGGAAGAAGTCGAAGAGGACGACGGCTACATCGACTACCGGACGACCGAGGAAGGAACGAACGTCGGTGATCGTGTCCGGTTCACCGCGACGATCGAACCGAGCGGCGACGATCGCCTGTTCGGTTTCTTCAAGCGTCCCACGAACGCCGAGATCATCGAGCGCGCGCAGGTCTCCTGCTGATTCTCTCCCCACAGCGCGCTTGACGCGAACCCGCCCTGTCACACCCGACGGGGCGGGTTCGTGCTTTCTGCGGCCGTCTGGGCGGCTCTCAGGTCAGTCTCGGGTGGACAGCGGATGTCCCTCGGGCAGCAGATCGGTGTCGAACGCGCGACCCGGAAACCTGCCGTTGCGTACCGCTTGAAGAAACGTGTTCACTCTGGCGTACGCCCATTGGTCGGACGACGTCACGTTCGGCCGCACCGACTCAGGGTTCGTGTTGTACGCGCCGACGCCGCGCTCGAACACCGCTGTCAGCATGGCGAGCGTCACCTGTTTGCTGTCGGCGCTGTACCGCTCGTTGTGCTCGTCGACTTTCGTCTGTAGCGCCTGCCGTACCCGCGGCGACACTTCTTTCGATAGTTCGCCTTCGTCGATGAGCCGGTCACGGGTGCGGTCTGCCCAGTCTTTCGCTCGGTCACGGTTCGCTCGGCCGATGTCGCCACCCCACAACAGCCACGCGACCTGCCCGGCGGTGGGTCGCTCCGACTCGTCGTCGAGGTAGGCGTCGGCGCGTGGCGACCGTAGATCAACTTCGTGGCGTGCCAGCCACGCCGCCATACGCCGCACCTTGTCGGCTGTCATGTCGCCGCGCGCCATCGCGCGTGCTTCGCGGACGGTGCGTGGACGCAGCCCGTCGCCTGCGAACTCAAGCAGGTCGAGACCGCGCCGAGCGTTAGCGCGAACGTAGGACGGGACGTTGATCGCCATCGTTGCTGTTCTCCTGTTGGTCTTCTCTGTTGCCTCTGATGACGACTAGGTCGTCGATGTGCGCTCCGATGTCATCGCCCGGTCCACGGTCGACGTATCGGTCACGTCGCTTCGATGACGGCATCTATCACCACCTGCTTTCCAGTTCGGTCGACGTTGACGATGCGGATGGTAGTACCACGAGGAAGCACCAACTCCGACTCCCACTTGCCGCCAATGTTGACAACCCGTTGCCCCGCTCGCGCGTTGATGCGGAGGATCGTGTCGCCGCGCCCCTTCGCGAACTTCGCGGCCACATTCCGCACGAGGGTCGTCGACATAAACCCCTCGTCCCGGATCAAGTCACCCGGAGACAGGTCACCAAGGTCGCCTTTCAACCCGCGGAACAACGTGACGTCTCGCTGCATGGTCGACGACGCCAACGCGTCAAGATCGTCGAGGCGATCAGTCACTAACTGCGCTGTGGTCAACTTCGAGTCGCGAGTCGTGCGAACGTACGCACCGTCGACCTCGAATATCTCATCCGCCTCATCCACTTGCGACCGCAGCCATCGCATCAGCGGTTTCTTCTCCTCATGCCCTGTACCCGCACGAAACAGCGGTCGGTTCGGATCGTTGTACTGACCCCATCGTCCGCGAAGTGTGCGGTTGATGTCGCCATACCCTCCGCCTCGATACCACGCTTGCAACATCTGTTGGTCCGGTGTCATCGACGCCTGCGACACGTTGTCCGACAACCAGCGCGCGGCGTCGTCCTTCGTCATGCCTTGGTCGCTGAACGTCATCGACTGCGGCTGTTGGGCAGGCGAGGTCGATGTCGGCGCGGCAGGTGTGGGTGGGGTCGGCAAACCCTGTGCGGCGGCACGTCGACCTGCGTCCGAGAAGTCACGCGGTGTCGTACGGAACGGATCGCCCGGTGTGCCCGTGCCGAGGTTCTGTGGCGGGTCGTACAGCCGGGTGTCTGTCCGCATTGTCATCGTGCATCGGCAGTTCGGATGCGCCGGTGGTGCTTCGACCTGACTGCCGTTCGGCAACGTGAACGCCTCGTTCACTTTCGACTCTGCGCCTTGCATCGCGACGCAGACCGGGCACACATCGAACGGACCGGTCTTCCATTGCTTCCGTGAGTACTCGGCCGAGGCGATACCCGAGTCGACCGCTTGCTGGAACGACAGCAGCCGTGCCTGATTGTGGGCGCGCATACGTTCGGTGCGTGCGATCGTCTTCGAGCGGGCACGGCGCAGACGTTCCGCGTACCGGTCGCCTTCCTTCCGCATCTGGTCGAGCGCTTTCGTGCCGGTCACACCGCGCGCCGCGAGATCATCGCCGAGCGACTGGACACGGTTGATGACTGCCTGTTCGTACCGTGCGGTCAACCCGTTCAGGTTCGAGCCGAGCGTGTCAGCGAACTCGCGCGCCCCGGCGGACGGTGTGACGGTGCGGAGTTGCGCGAAGATACCGCTACCGGTCTGCTGTACGGTTTGCTGCGCCGAGAATGATGCGTCGATGATCGTGCGGATCGCTTCCTGTTCGGAGCGCACCATGTTCGTGATCATCGCGCCGGACTCGCGGCGTACCCAGTCGACCGCGCGCGGGTCGGTACGGTCGAACCGGAAGCGGAGCGCAACGTCGGACGGCAACGGTGCGTCTGCTTTCGTGACTGACTTGCCGACCCGCCGGTAGGCGCGCGCTAGGTCGTTACCAATCTCGATCGCGGCTGCGTCACCGGACGCGACGAACGCATCCATCAACGCCCGCTCAATCGCGTCAGAACGCGCGGCGAGCGTGTCGAGCACCACGCGCCCGTACTCGGCTACATCGCCGCTCACAACGGCTTCTAGCAGGCTCTCATGCGGGATGCTGTCAACGACGTCGACGATGGAGTCGGTGATGCGTTCCTCTAGTCGGGACAGCGTCGGTGTGTCCGTCGGCCGGAACTCCGGGTGTCCGGGTGTGCGACGCTTGGAGAGCGGCACACGGCCGCGGCCTCGCACCGGGTCGAGCGTCCGGCGGATAGCCCGGACAGAACCGGGCACCGGTCAGACCTCCTCGGCCTCTGTCCTCGGCAACCCTGCCAGCCCGCGCAGATGACCTTCGAGAGTTTCGTCGGGGAACAGCGGCGCACCGGCCTGCGCCATCGACGTGATGAACGAACCGATCTGGCCGAGGTCGACGTTGCGTGGTGTCTGCGCCGACAGGTACGGCGACAGCGACTCGTCGACACCGTTGATCCGCATGAGGCGCGGTATCGCGTGCGTGTTGAACACCTCGGTGATCTCCGACAGGTACGAGTCGATCGCACGGATGAACAGGTCGATCTTCGACACCGACAACGCCTGAGTGCCGACTTTCTCGTGGCCGAGCAACAGGAAGTCGGCGAGCACCGTCATCGCGATGCGCTGGTCGTAACGGGCGATGATCGCGTCGGTGTCGAACTGGCGTCGCCCACCGGTCGACAGCAACGTGAGGTCGAACGCTTTCTGTCCGGTCTCCGGGTCGTAGGCGAGCGGGAACACGACGCCTTCTTGCTCGTCGCGTTTGATGTTGCGGACGATCTGTTTGATCGCGTCGAGCGCGGCACGTTCACCCGGCGTCGCCGCGTCCGACAGCATCTGTGGTGGCACCAACGCGACCGGCAGACCTGCGAGGTCACGTTCAATGCCGATCGCTTCGATCTCTTGGATACGGCGTTTGTAGTACCACGGCACGAACGCATTACGCAGAATCGAGCGACCCTGCGGGTTGTTCATCTTCGTCGTGGTGCGGAACAGCAACGCCTTCTCGATCGGGATGAACACGACGCCTTTGCCTTTGGCGTTCGGGTCGTTCTGATACGCGCCGCGGATGCCGCCGGTGTCGTCGAGTTCCCACCGCTCGATCGTTTCCTGCGACCGTGTCGGCAACTTGCGCCACCCGATACGTCCGTCGGTGAACTTCGAGCGGGTGCGCGGGTCTTTCGTGTAGCCCTGACGCCGCTTGTAGACGACCTCATGGTACGAGTATCCATAGACGAGGAACCCGAGCATTGACGACAGCGTGTCCGCCCACGAGTGCGACATGTCGCCGAGGCAAGTCGACACGAACTCGGCTTCGGCGATCGCGCGCTCATCGTCCGCGTCGGACGGCTCGACCGTCCAATCGACGCCACGGATCAGCATTTCGATCGCGTGCAGCATCGCGCCGACGACCGGATCGTTGTCTGCCATCTCCCGGAAGTTCGCGTACGCCTGCTTGCCTTGGAGTTGGCGCAGGAAGTCCTGCCTGATCTCGCCGCCGTACTGGTGCAGGCCGCTCGATCCGACCTCCATGAAGTCGGTCGCGGTCGGGCGCGCCTTCGTTACGGCGTCAAGGTCAGCAGGCTCCACAGTCGGAGACTGTATCGCATTAGTCGGTGTCTTGGCTGTCGCTTCGCACACGTGCCCACACGAAGTCGCCGTCAGGCGGATACACGTTGTCGGGTCGGCCGAGCACGAACCCGATGACCGAGTCGCCGTACATCAGGTGCCGCTGTTCACCGTCGACGATCCACGGGTAGTGAATGTCAGTCGTGCCGGTGCGGAACTCGACACCGATCTCGCCTTGCGAGCCGAGCGCCATCAGTACACGCCTTCGCAGCAGGCATCGCGGCGACCGCACTCGACGCACCGGTAGTGGGCGTGTTCCTGTCTCATCCGTCCGCCGCAGTAGCCGCATTGGATCGAGCAGTCCGTCGGGCTGGTCACAGCGCCGAGCGTACAACGCGGGTCGGTCAGTCCGTCAGCGCCGCCACTCATCGAAGTCCGGTGGCGGTCGTCGCTTCTTCGGTATCCGCTGTGCGCGCAGACGGTCACGGTCGCGGAACCGTTGACGGTCGGCGTCGCTCCAGCGGCGGCGTTTCATCCGTGGCGGCGCGTTGCCTCGGCGACGATGTTGTCGAACACGCGCCGTACGTCGGTGATAGTGGCGTCGTCGTCGGACACGAGTTGCGACAGTCCGTCCGCTAGTCGGTGCTCGTCGGGTGTGCCGAGCCGTACGGTGATGCCGACACCGCGCTTCGCGCGCCGGGGTCGTTCGCCGAGCGCGTCCCAGACACCGGTCGACACTTCCACCATGCCGAACGGAAACACGAACACGTCGAGCACGTCGGGTGTCCACATGTTCGGTGATAGGCCGGGTATGGAGCGCCGGGTGCGCTGTTCGAGCAGGTCGCGGAACTCGGCGAGGTACTCGGTGAAGAACTCGCGCCAGTCGACCGGTAGCGGTACGGCGTTCATCGTGTCGCTCCTCGCTCGATGCAGCGCGAGCAGATGTCCTCACCGTTGCGGCGCTTCCAGCCTTGCTCCTTCAACTGGGCGCGCAACTGGCTCACGCTCAGGTGCCACTCGCTTTCACCTTCTTGGCAGATGTCGCAATACACCTCGCTCATCGTGTGCGCGCTCATCGGACGGTCTCCCTGCCTGCCATGATGATCGGCGCGTAAGCGAATCGTCCCATCGGCTTCGCGCGCTCCTCGTCGAGGAAGATCGACACGCCGACCCGCGACTCCTCGCCGCGCTCGTTGACGACGGTGATGAACTTCGCTGTGCGCTTGGTGACGGTGAACGCCCAGACGCATTGCCAGTCGCAGATGCTCCGGCACTCGTAGGTCTTGCCGACCTCGAACCGGGTGATCTCAGGTGTGTGTGTTGCTGTGGTGTTCATCAGTTGACCTCCGTCCAACCGGTGGGTGTGTTGATTGAGATGTGCGTGCCTTCGTCGGTCGCCCACACGTTGAAGCGGACACCGACCTCCGAGCAGATATCGCTGTGGTCGTAGCCGCGCGCTGTCCACTTCTGGATGTATGTGATAGCGCGCGAGATGTTGACGAGTTGGCTGGCGACGCCGCGGGTAGCACCGGGTGCGATCAGCCGGGCGGCGCACGTCGAGCCGTACGGTTCGGCGGTGCCTTCGTTGTCGTCGGTGTCGAGCGGTGCGAGCCAGACGACGCGCGTCAGGTCATCGCGGCCGCAGCACGCGCACGTCGTCGCGTCGCTGTTCGTTCCTTTGACGCGGTGTGTCGCGGTTGCTGTGTTGCTCATACCGCGACCTCCAAACGACCCCAGAACTTACGGTGCAGGGCGCTCGCGCCACCGCGGACTTTGCCGTATTTGTGGGTGGGCGTGAGCCAGATGATGTCGCCGCGCTTGTTGGTGACGACCCACTCGCTGCCGTTCTCGATGTCGCGGACGCGGAGACCACGGGTCGGGTTGAAGGTGTTGGTGGTTGCGGCGCTCATCACTTCACCTCCACCCAGATGCGATCGTTGCGACCGAACTTGTAGCCCTTCGCGCAGATGTTCTTGCTGCTCAGCGGCGTGACACCAATGATCCGCTCGCTGATGCGGGCGACGTCCACGCTGTGCCGACGAACGCTGTGGTCTGCGCGGGTCGCCGAGTTGTTCATCTGGTGCTTCATCGGCAGGAAGTTCATCGACTTGCCGGTGTAGAGGTTCACGCCCATGTCGTAGCCGACGAGGACGACGTCGCCTGCGACCAGTTCGCTCATCTTGCGCTGCTCGTAGGTGCGACCGGCGACGGTGATGGTCTTGTTGGTGGTGGTTGCTGTGCTGCTCATACAAGAAGTATTACTGATGAACACCACCACGCGCAACCCTAATGCGAAATATTTCGATTAGCGGTTAGAGTCGCCATGGTGAGGACTGGGTCAGCGACGCCGGAGCCACCACCGGAGCCGCCCGCGCGCCGTCGATCATCAACTCCGTTAACGCCCACACCAGCGCGTCGAGCCTGTCCGGCGAATCGCCGATGTCCGGCACCCACGAACACAGTTGATCTTCCAGCGCCGTCAAGAACCCGACGTGATGCACCTTGCCTTGCTCGTACAGCGCGGCGACCGGTTCCGCGCGTGTCCGCTTGCCGCGCGACGCTCGCACCATACGGACAGGCACACGGTCGTCAACGGTGCGGATCAACGTCGACACGAGGTCTCCGCCTTGGTTCGCTTCGGCGACGATGACGTCGGCCTTATGAGTGTGGTAGGCGGCGACCGCCGCAGCCGCCCAGTCGCCCGGCGACGCGCGCAGACTCCGATCATCGAGAACGTAGCCGCGACCCGCCGAGTCGACACCGGCGACGACGATGCCGGTCTCAGCGGAGTCCTCACCGGCGGTCACCGCCGGGTCGATAGCGACAACGACGCGCCGTAACGGTGGCGGCTGATGGCTGCGATGCTCGTCAATGTTCGCGCGTTCCCACAGGGCACCGTCGACGTCGTCGATGATCTGTGCTTCCAACTCCTGCCGTCCGAGGCGGGTGCCTTCGTAGCGGCGACGCATCTCGTCGATGAACTCGGGTGACAGGTTCGCCGCGTTCTCGTATGTCGAGCCGGTCGTGAGATGCACCTTGCCGGTGTCGTCCGCGGCGAGCCGACGCACGATCGGTATCGGTCGCGGTGTCGTCGTGACGACGACACGCGGCTGGTCGCCGAGGCGGAGACCGAGCATCAACTGATCCCACGCATCCATGTAGCGCCACGCAGCCAACTCGTCCGCCCATGCAAGATCATGGTTCGGTCCACGCAACCGGTCAGGCTTGTCCGCCGAGTAGGCGACCGCTGTCGCGCCGTTCGAGAACGTGACGCGCCGCTTCGACGGCTCGTACGACGGACGACGGTCAGGTGGGAACACCGACAGCAACCCGGACGCACCTTCGATCATCGTGTCGCGCACATCCGCGGCGGTCGCACCGACGAGCGCGATACGCCCGGCACGCCCGGACTCGACCTGCTCACGAATGAACTCTGCTCCGGTGCGGGTCTTGCCGAACCCGCGACCCGCGAGAATCAGCCAGACGCGCCACAGTCCGTCCGGTGTTGCCTGCTTCGGTCGCCGCCACAGCGACCACTCGTACATGAGTGCTTGCTGCTCGGACGGCGAGAACCCGGCGAACACTTTGTCCAAACTGTCGCGGTCAAGCGTCGCTAACTGTTCAGCGATCGACCTCATCGGTTTCGGCCTCCTCCACGTCGATCACGTTCGGAATCTCACCGGCGTCCGACAGGGCACGGATACGTTCGTACAACAGCGACCCGACGTCCGTCTGGATCGCGCCGCCGCCCGGACCGGCGACCTCCACCTGCTTCGGCGTGTCCAACCCGAACAGGTCAGCCCGCCGCTTCTCAATCGCAATACAGTTCTTGATCTGCGACAGGTCGCCTTCCAGCACCGCGCGGTACGCCCGCTCAAACAACGTGTCGAGCCGCTCCGCCATGAGCACACGCATCTCGGTAGCCGAATCAGTTTCGTTCCGTTCGAGCACCGCCTTCACGGCTTTCCACGCACCCGACCGATTCGAGTACCCAGCCAACTCGGCGACACGATCGTACGACAATCCTGCCTTGCGGAGTTCCACCGCGCGGCGTTGCTTCTCGGAGAGTTCCGGGTCGACTTTGCGTCGCGCCATGTGTCCTGCCCTTCTGGTTTCCTGCCGTGTTTCCTGTGAGTGTAGGCGATCAGGTCGCGGCGTGTTCTACTTCCATGCGTACACGAGTACTTGTGGCGGGAAGAAGTCGTAGGTCGGTAGGTGCCACGGCAGGTTGTTCTTGGAGAGTTTGACGTTGGGGTATTGGTCGTAGATGGTGTCGAGGACGCCGCGGAGTACGGACATGCGTCGCTCGACGTCGAATGACCATTCGAATACGAGTTTGTTGAGTTGGTGGTGTGGGAACGTGTCGGAGCACAGCATTGGTATTTCTGCGCCTTCGATGTCGAGTTTGACTGCGTTGATGTTGTTGTCGTTGATGACGGTGTTGATGCGGTGGGCGGGTACTTGGACTGGGTGGCTGTCTCGGCGTTCCCACATGATGGAGTGTCTCCATGCTTTCTTCGGGTTGTCGCAGGTGTGGAGTGTGACGTGGTTGTCGGTGTAGTCGTTGGGGACGAGCGCGCCGTGTACGAGGTTGGTGGTGTAGCCGTTGCGTGTGAGGTTGAGGTCGGTGATGTGGATGTGGTCGAGGTCGGGTTCGACGGTGGTGATGTGTTCGACGTTGTGCCATGCTGCCCAGACGGAGAACGCGCCGACGTTCGCGCCGCCGTCTAGCCATCGGTCGGCGGGTTCGAATGTGAAGCCGAGGCGTGGCCGTTGGTAGCCGTTGCCGTCGACGACTTCTTGGATTGCTTTGATGTCGCTGGAGTCGGGTCGGACGTAGAAGTCGAGTGGTCGTTGTTTGAGTTCGCGGCGTGTCGGTGTGTAGGTGTCGAGAGTGAGTTCGGTCATGGCTTAAGCGTAGTGGCTGTGCGGTGTAGTATCCGTCGGGTGATTGACTTGCCTGATGGTATTCCTGCGCCGGGTGTGTGGGCGCAGCAGGCTGCGTGTCGTGGTGAGCCGATCGACTGGTTCTATCCGCGGTCAGGTCGACGGCCGTTGAAGGCGCTCGCGTTGTGTGCTGAGTGTCCGGTGCGGGTCGACTGTTTGGAGTACGCGCTTGAACATCATCAGCATTGGGGAGTGTGGGGTGGCATGACGGAGCGGCAACGGTTCGAGGAGAAACGACGTCGCCGTCTCAACGCTTAGATGCCGCACATGCCTTCGCACTCGATGTCGAACAGGGTGCCTTGACCTTTTTCTTCTTCGCTGCGAATGTCGGCTTCGACGAGCGGTACGCGTTGGCGGTGAAGGAACGCGACGGATTGCCGATTCTTCTGTGGTGCGCGGATCGCTTCGTCGAACGCGACTGCTTCCGCCCACAGTTCAGGGTCGGCTCGGATCGCTCGCCATTCTGCGTTGCTGTGAAACGGACAGCCGATGCACGACGACCTCGGTGGCGGCGGGTATCCGTGGTCGGTGTTCCAGCGGATGCAGTCGTGCCGTTTGATGTAGTTGTCGACGAGCGGGTACTCGTTACGTATCCATGAGAACATCGGGTCTTTCATTCGTTGCATCTCGTCCCATGAGATACCGATGATCGTGGTGATGCGGTGCTCCTTGCAACGCTCGCCGGGTTTGAGACCAGCCAGTTCGCGTTGCTTTTCGACGAGCGGTTTGAGTTTGTACTCGGCCGTGCACTGTCGGCGCGCTAACGCTTCGCTGCCGTCCGGGTTGAGCAGATGTACAGGTAGGGCGGCTGATCGTTTGTCCAAGTCGAGCGTGTCCTCCCGTATGTTGCCGTTCGACACGATGTGCAGCGGGATGCCCGCGTCGGCGCACTCGCCTTTCAGCACGTCGAGATGGTCGTAGACGGCTTGCGGTTCCCAGCCGGTATCGCTAAAGATCGCGTGATCGATCATCGGCAACTCGCCGTGGATAATCATCCGCAGCAACGTCGTCGACTGCACGCCAGCACCGAGGCTCAGGATTCGTAACGGATAATCACTCATGGTTGTCCCTGTATCTCATCGTAATCATGTTGCGCTGAACGTCGTTGCCGCTACCGGGTGTCGCCCTCTCACCGTCTGCCCCTGCGCGACGATGAGAGGGAAGCACGCGCCCATGATGAAAGATCACAGGCCACCCGTGTGCGTGCCTTACGTTTCGTGCCAGCCGAGCGCGCGGGCGCGCCACACCGTCGGCGAGTGATCGTTCTCGACAGCGGTGCGGGTCTCGTCCGACCCATACACACGGACAACCGTTACGCACGGCTCATCTTCTTCTTCTTCGTCGTAGGACATTGGGATGCCGTCGTGTATGCCGCATACCGGCGGTGAACACCATCCGTTGTCCCAACCGATCTTCAGCCACTCGTCGACCGTCACGGCACACGCCTCACGCTGTACTGCGCTGGAGTGGTGACACGCTGTTGCTGTGTGCGGCGTGCCGCGCTTGACCGTAGGTCTCGGCCGAGGCTGTCAGCCAGTACGGTGCCGACCTGACCGCGGTGTTTGCGGCGCGTCACGACTTGCGGCGGAAGCGGCGACGCTTCGGCTGTTCGACGATCTCGGTGAGATGCGTGACGTCAACGATGACGTCCGCGAGAATCTCGTCGAGGGTGGCGAGCACGTCGAGCCGTCGAGACAACTCGTCAACGCGGACGCGGAGCGACGCGATCTCTGATACGGGCACCGGGTCGGTGCGCGGCGTCGACTGGAGATGCTCAATGATTTTCTGTGCTGCTCCTGCTTCGACACGACGTACCGTGTCGCGTGTCGTGTTCATCGCTGCGGCTGTTTCTGCTTGCGTCAACGGTTCCCCCGTCGCGATGCCCCAACGGTACGACACCAACGTCCGCTCGACAGCGTCGAGCAGATCGAGGTGTGCCGTGTTCTTGATGTCCGGCCGCTCGATGAGTGCGCGTCGTCCATTCCTTTTCATGATTCGCCTCCGAATGTTTCAGGCTTGTAGGTGTAGGTGTATTCCGTGTCTGATTCCTTACGGAACCGGACGCGCTTATCGAGGCGGAGTTCCGCCGCGACTGCTCGACGGACGTTCGTCAACGTCGTGTACGCCTCCCGGCGAATGCTTTGCACGGTGCGTACAACCGTCATCGTGTCTGGCTGTTCCGGGTCGCCGTGTACTTGTTCGATGACGACACGCCGGGTGGACATCCATGCGCCGCCCGGCTGATCGGTTCTGGTGATCTCCCATTCAAGGATCATCGGTGTCTCCTGTTCGTTGTGTTGATGGCGTCGTCGACGCGAAACGGTGAGGGTCGGCGATCAACCCGGTTGGCTGCGGCTGTGGCGCGCGTCAACGGTATGTCGCTCGATGTCTCCCACGAACACAAGTATGCCACACCGAACCGTGGTTACCACCACTATCCGGTGGGTATCTAGTCAGTCGTTGTCGTTAGCGGCGGCGTGTCGTGCTCGACGGTTCGTTTCGGCTTCGGTGGAGCGTCGACGCGCCGCCGCGATCTCCTCATCACACGGCAGGCATCGCGTCAACTTCTTGACCGGGTAATAGACCGAGGTGTACCGGTATGCGTCGTCGCGAAGTTTCTGGATTGGTGTCACACCGTGGAGTAACCGTCGACCGTTGAAGAACAGCACGTCGCCGTCGCGTAACCGGAACGCGGTGTCGAGCGCCGGTACATGCAGATGTCCGCCGCGGGTGTGGCGACGTATCGTCACCATTGCTGACCAGCCGTCAAGGTTGTTACGGTCGTAGTGGTACGGCAGTTCCGATGTTTCGTTCAAGACCCCGGACGTCCAGAACCCGCCCGGCAACGTCCAGTCGGCATGCACTTTCTGCATCTCGATTTCTTGTTGCGGAACGACCTCGGGAAGATGGCGGCGCATCATGTCGGCGAGCGTTTCCCCGGCAGCGCACAACGTAGCGTGAGCCTCCGGGTGTCTACGGGCACCCGACGTCACCGAACAGCCATACCGGCCGAGCAGCGGATTACGTCCGACGTAGCCGAACACCTGCGCCCTGTTCGAGATACCTGACCCGCGGATCACACCGTTAGCGTCGAAGACGTATTCGATGCAGGCACGCCGATAGGCAGATAGATCACCTTCGTACGGCAAGATCGCGGCGAGCAGGAACCCGGCGGTGGCGCGCATTAGCACCGGTCCGCTCGTCGTATCGACCTCCGCGGGTGGCGGCTGCGTTATCAGATCATCGAAAGCGTCGTACGGCAGCGGCTCAATAGTTATCTCATTCACGACTTCGCGACCCGCTCCGCGACGAGGACACGCAACACTTCGGCGTTCGACTCGATCGACATTGCCGACCGCAACGCGGTGAGGCCACCGACGATCTCGTCGTACTCGTCGAGCGTGAACGTGAGAATGATCGACCGGGTCGACCGGTTCATGTACTCGTCCTTCTTGTCGTCGAACGTGGGTTGTAGCCACGCGCCTTCGCCCGGCGTGCCAGCATGTTTGCCGTCTGGGTCGCCGCCGCTCGGTGTCGGCACCGTCGGGATAGGTGACTCGTCGACGAGCGCCATCAGGTCATCAAGGTCGTCGTCGTCGTAGCCGGTGCCGTCAAGCGACGGAAGTTCGCCGAGGAGTTCCAGCAGGCGGCTGTCGTCGTACGACGCCCGGTCGGTTGAGCGGTTATCGACGAGCATGATGCGGCGCGCTTCGTCGTCATCGACGTCGACGAACACGACAGGCACAGCGTCAAGTCCGGCGTCGACCGCGGCACGGTAACGGTGGTTGCCGACGATGATTCTGTTCGTTGACTTCTGAACGACGAGCGACCCGTAGAATCCGTGCGCTCGAATCGAGTCGGCGATCTCGGCGATGTTGCCGCGCCGTGCGTTCTCCGGGTGTGTGTCGATGCTGCCGACCGGCACGATCTCGTACTCGTTCATGTGGTTCTCCTTATCGGGTTGCGGCGCGCACGTTCGCTGCGACGGTGCGGAGCGCATCCAGTTGGCTGCGAGCCGCGATCAGTTTCTGTTGTGTTGCCTTCTCGCGTGCTTCGAGAATCTTCCAGCGACGATAGTCGTCTGAGGCGCGGAGATGTGCCACAGCGTCTTTGGTAGCGACCGGTATCTTGCCTGCCTGTTCGACTAGGGCGCGCGAGTGCCGGTACTTGTAGTCGGATTCTGCTTCGGCGCGTTGCTCGGCGAGGTCGGCGTACCGTTCGGTTTCTTCTTCGAGCACGTCGGAGAGCCGGATGATTCGCTCCTCGACGTCTGCGGCCGACCGGATGTCTACGGCGGTCATTGTTCTCCTTCGTCGATGATCGTGATGGTGAGTCCGTCCACTCCGGCGACCCGCACCGGGTAGAACGTGACGGCGAGCAGATGCCGGTCGTCGTCGTCGTCGATGACACCGGCGTCGACGATGCCGTCGATCGCGGCCTTGACCGTCGGGTAGCACGCGGCGACGTCAGCGCGCCAGCGACGCGACCGGGCGAGCGGCTGCGCGGTGATCGAGATGACATCGAGGCGCGGCACTTTCTCCGCCATTGTGAGCCATGCCCAGCGGGTGCGTGCCTCGCGGACACGTCGAGCGCGTTCGTGGTGATGCATCCGTCGTTCGGCGTTCGCTGTCCACGGACGTTCACGATCGGTGATGATCCACTCCACGCGCCGATGCTACCCGAAAACGACAACAGCCCCGGTGTGCCGGGGGGCGGCGCACCGGGGCTGGGTCGTGTCGGATCGGATTAGAAACGCAGTCCGTTCGCCGCGTCGACGAGGATGACGTCGATCAGCACTTCGGCGATGTCGTCGATGATGCCGTACATTCCGGCGATCTCGTAGATCGAGGTCGTCAAGTTGTTCTGCTTCGTCATCAACCGGTCGACCGTGTCGGCGGCGAGTCGCGGCGATTCCATGACCTCGCCGGTCACCAGTTGCGTGTAGAACGTGCGGCTGTTGTCGGCGATGTTGTCGATCTTGTCGCGTAGACGGTTGAGCGCGGTGAGCAGGTCGCGGTGCGTGCGGTTGAGTTCATCGCAGCGGCGGGCGAGCGTAACGAACTCGTCCTCGTTGCGGATGCGCTCGATGAGCGTGTCGATGCTGGTGGTCGGTGAATCAAGCATTGGTTTCTCCTTGTTGGATCGTGATTGTCAGGACAATGAGATGCGGCGGTCGCAGCGGTCGCAGCGGTAACCCTCGTCGTAATCGACGACGGGACACTCCATCGGGTCGCGATTGTCGATCGCGTCCTCGGCGTCGAGAATCTTGGCGCAAGGACTGCAGAGGTCGAAGTGAATCGAGACGCCTTCCTCGTCCAGATCGGTGATGTGCGCGTAGCGGTGTGCTGTGGTCATGGGATTCTCCTTCCGGTTCGTGTTCTCTCCCATGCCTTAAGTATTACTGACAGAACCGCGTCGCGCAACCCTAACGCGAAATATTGCGGTTAGCGGTTTGGTGCTAGGAGTCCTAGCGTCGTCGCGTCCGCCGGGTGGCCGTGTATCCAGTCGTGACACGCTCGGCAGATCGCTCGACAGTTGTCCGGGTCGAGGATGTCGCCGCCACGAGCACGGGTGACGACCTCGTGCACATCGACTGACCACACCGCGCAGCGATGCCGATGATCGACCGGCAGGATCAACGCGCCCGCTTCGCACCGTGGCCGCTGTGCGAGCAGACCGGCGACGAACTCGCGGCGCGCCCGGTTGAGTGCCTGCCGTTTCTTCGACACCGGGTTGAGTCGTGTCCGTCGCTGCGGTGCTGCGCCGCGGGCGAGCGGTGTGCGTCTGTTCAGCGGCGACCGTTTCATGTCGGCATGGAGCGGGTCGCGATGCGGCCGATGATCTTGTCGAACCGGTCGAAGTCAGGTGTCCGGCCGAGCCGTCGGCATTCCTGTTCGTACGCGGCGCGAGCAAGTGGGATTCCTTCGCTCGGCGAGATGACACGTTCACGACTGGGTAGCGCGGCGCGGGTCGGGCGGCGCGCCGAGAGTTCCGTCCGGTAGGCGTCAAGGATGACAGCGACCGGCGGGCGGCGTGCTTCTGTCCATGTCTGAACGACTTTGCGTACAGCGGCTTCGAGCGCGGCCGCGTCGCTGGTCTTGGAGAACTCGTCGACGTACACCAACACCGCTTCGTCGTTCCAGCCTGTCGTCCCGGCGACGAGATAGCCGACGATCTTCGTAGCGTGGTTATGATCCATCGGCGGTCTCCTCAACGAGTTCGATGGTGCTGGTGTTGACGGTCGCGCGGTTGCCGGATGTGAACTCGACTCGCGCCTTGCCTTTGAGTCGGCGACCCGAGCGGTGCGGTTCCCACGCGATCAGTTTGGCACGGCGTCGCAGTCCGGACACCGCGACCCACACCTCACGGCGGGCGATCGCAGCATGGATCATTTCGTGGTTGACTTCACTCATGGTTTCCTCCTTCGAGCAGGCGACGCACCATGCTCATGCCGGGTGCTTCCCGGCGGTTCTGTTGATTGGGTTCGGGTAGTTCATCTTCCCACCGGCGACCGTTGAGCCATGTCGCCGGGTGCGGAATGAAGTGGGTGGCTGTTCCTGCTGCCGTCCAGTAGGCGACGTGAAGTGGGAGCGCGGCGAGCGCGGCTTGCTGCTCGGTGTTCGTGCGTCGTCGCCATGCTTTCTCAGCAGCGGCCTTGCCGGTCTTGCGCGGGTACTGCGCCCACCACTCCGCCCAGTCGTCGACGACCGCTAGTTCATTTGACGGTTCAGGTTGACGGTTAATACTTGACGGTTCAAGCGAGGGCATGGGTGCCCCGTCTTGACGGGACGTCGGCGTCCCCTCTCGTGAGGGCATCGGTGCCCCCTCTTGTGAGGGCATCGGCGTCCCCTCTGGGTTGTCGAGCGCGAGCCGATACTGCCAGCCTGACAGCCGACCGTCGCCGCGTTTCCGGCGATACAACTTCTCGACGAGACCCCGCTCATCGAGCGCGATGAGATGCCGCTGTACCGTCTTACGGTCGAGCGCACACTTCTCGCCGAGACGCGCGGTGTGCGGATAGCACTCTCCGTCCTCACCGGCGTGATCTGCGAGCGCCAACAGGACGAGCCGTTCACCTGATGACTTCGTGTCCTGTGCCCACGCCCACGCCATAGCGCGCAGACTCATAAGGTTGTCTCCATCATGTCCCTCCATTGGACGTTCGGGTCGCGACTGTATCTCGTGTCGAGATGGTCGGGCACAGTCGCGTGCTACGATCATGTTCACGGTGCCCCTCCACACCGTTGTGGTGCTGCCCCGAGCCGGTTCGTGTTCCCGGCTCGGGGAGCATCCATCAGTCAAGTATGGCGCGTACCGCGTCGCTCGTGTGATCGCCTTGCCAACCGTCGACGTACGCGATGACGAGCAGATGGCGAGGGACGTACACGACTTGTCCGGCCTGCACAATGAACGCGCAAGGTTCACCGTCGAGATAACCGAACCTGATTTCGCCGCCGCGGATGTCGTCCTGCTTCGGGTCGCCAGTCTCTCCCCAGCGCAGCGACGGATGCCACCGGCGAGGTTCGACACGCGCCCGGTCAGTCACAGCAGAGTCTCCGAGGCCGGTTCGAACGGTGCTTCCATCGGGTCGGGTTCAACATCAACGACGTCGGTGGTGTCGTCGTACACGACGACTTCGTTCTCGATGCGATCAAGCAGTTCGACGAGCGTCGATTCGCGCACACCTTCTGCTGTCGGTGTGTCGCCCAACGTGTCCCACCACAGACGGGCATCGTCTTTGTTGCCGTCGCACATTGCGAGCACTCGACGCTTCGCCTCGGCGACAGGGATGACCGGGTCGGCGAACGGATCGGCTTCGACCGGTGTGCCTGTCGCGTCGACGTCACCGCCGATTTCCTCCGGCACATAACCCGCGCCGAGCACAACATCAGGGAACAGGACGCGGCACATCTGGGACACGGCACGCCATGTCAGCATCGAGTCAAGGTACTGCGACCAGTTCTTCTTCCCGGCGAGACCTGCCCGTTTCGCGTCGACCTCTGAGAACACGGCACGATGTTCGTCACCGGTGTCCGCTCGTCGGCCGTGAGCGACCGCTTGACGGCCGTCTGCGCCGTCTGACAGGTCGAGCGTCACCGAGTGACCGGCGCGCCGTACAAGGCCGAGCATGGCCTCTGGGCGCAGGCTCGCGGTGCCTTCGATGACATGGTAGTTGCGGAGCGATGTCATCAAGTCCCAACCGAACGAAAGTCCGGCGAGACCCGCGGCGACGACGTCCGCTGTGCGGCCGCGGTATGCGGCAGGAATGATGCGCGACTCGGCCAGTACGTCGGCCTGTCGCAGCATCAGATTGAACCCGGCGTCGGATGCCGGGACGAGTTCGTGAGTCATGGTTCCCTCCTAGGTGTCGAGACTCATTGTGTCATTCGGGTGTGGCGTTGTCGGCGTGTTCGTCGGTCACCTCCTCGTCGTAGTCGTCCGGGTCGTCCGGTGTGCAGAGATCGACGTACAACGTGTCGTCGTAGTCCGGGTCGCCCCAGCGGCTCATGCGGCGACCTCCACGTCACGCCACTCGATGCGGGTGCGGCATGTCGGGTGCATCGCGCTGCGACGCATCGCGGCAGTCAACCGCCAGCGGTAGGCGACGATCTCGTCGCACTCAGGACAGTACGCGGCGTACTTGCCTTGCGGCATGTCAGTCACCTCGTCGGCGTCGGCGCACCGCTCGATGCGCTTCATGCCGAGTCGGGCGCACCAGCGACGCCACTCTGCACCGTGGTCGGATGTGCCGCGCTCGTGGTAGTCGCAGGCGTGAGCGAACTCGTGCAGGATCGTGTTCTCGATCGAGTCGATCGTGGCGTGCGCGACGTACAGCCGGGACAGGCTGATGCTGTTGGTGCGTGGCTTGAATACACCGGCACGGGTTTTGGCGTTGTCGAACCCGAACGTGATGTAGTCGGTGTGTCCGTCGGTGCGGAGATACCAGCCGACTTCTTTGGCGTACGCTGTGATGGCGCGCTCGATGTCGCCGTCGTGTTCGTCGACGAAGTCGGCGAGATGGAAAGTGAGCGTGTTCATGTCAGACCACCTTCCGTGCGCCGTCGGTCGTCCACTCGTCGCGGAACATGCCAGCCCGGTAAGCGACTTCGCCGACCTCGGTGTTGTACACGTCGTGGCGTTCGCCCTTGATCCAGTAGTTCAGGCCACGCTGATACTCGCGGCTCACGCTGTAGGTATCGCGACCCGCGTTGTAGCGGACGCGAACGCGGTAGCCCTGACCGCAAATCATCACGACTGAGACATTGGAGCCGTCGACTTCGGCGTGCATCTTGCCGCCGCAGATTGACATCACGTTGCCCGCTCCGATGTTGCGGATCATCGCGCTGTAGGTTTCGTTCGCTGTGCTCATGTGGGTCTCCTTCCGTTCGTTGTTCTCTCCCACGAACACAAGTATTACAGATACCCCACCACTCGCGCAACTCTAAGCGCCACCGCGCGCGTTAGCGGCTGCGTACGGTGCGTCGTAGACGCAGCAGAATCTCGTCGGCTTTCTCCTCTTGCGTTGAGGCGGCACGACGGCGATGACCTTCCCGATCACAGACCCAACAGCGCGACGAGTACGCCGACAGCCACTCAACCTCGCAACGCGGACACCAGAAGTCAGGCAGTATCGCGACGCCCACGACGCTTCCAGTCGTTGTCGAGATGCCAGTCGATGTGGTCGTCGAGCCGTCGATCGAGCCTGTCCATCTTGCCGTCGACCCGTTCCACCGAATCACCGATGCGCTGGAGTTCACGCATGTTGCGGTCGTGCTGTTCGTCGTTGCGTCGCTCGAACCGGCGGAGCAACACCACGACCGGTCCGGTGATGACAGCGACGACGATCGGCACGATCCACGCAGCCATGTCACACCTCGTGGTCTTCGTCGCGTTGAGACAGATTAGAACCGAACGCAGCGTCGATCTCCTCGCGGGTGATGACACCGTCGTCGGCGTAGGCGCGCGCGAGCCGCTCGATCACCTGTGCGGTCGCCGATATCCCGGCGAGGAACGCGGCCTTCCAGACCGGTATCCCGCCGATGATCGCCGACCCGCCGATGATCGCCATTGACGAGTACGCGAACACCGCGCCGATGCGGAACACGAGATGGCCGATCATGCGTCGTGCTCCGGTGGCAGTACGGTCACCCACCAGATGCGACGCCCGTCGTCTGTGGTGCGCCACTCGCCGACGGTGCGCGCCCGGATCACGACTCGTCCTCGGGTAGCAGATATGACACAAAGTGCAGCACGACCGCGCCGACCGACATCCAGATGCCCGCGGTGCGTGTCGACCCGGACAGCGTGATGAGTACGAGACCGGTACCGGCGAGCGTCCACGCCTGTTCAGTTATGTACCGGAATACTCTCATGTCAGACCTTACGGCGGCGTGCGGCGGGTAGTGGCGACACCGGCGATGCGACCGTCGCGGTGACAGCCACGATCGTACGACGCTCAGCGACTGTCACATTGGAGCCGACAGGAATGTAACTATCTAGTGCGCCCGTGAACACGTTGACTTGCTGTTCGAGCGCGTTGCGGGTCTCGTCGTCGGCTTGATTGAGGACGTCGACGATGACGGCGATCACGGTCGGGTCGGCGTCGAGGAACCCGGAGTCGACAAGCGCGGTGACGTCGTCGGGTTCGACCGTGCCGTCGAGCGCGTCAACGACCGCGTCGAACAGTTCAGGTGATGCGTCGTCGAGCGCGTCGACGACTTTGACGGCTGCGTCCGGCAGCGGGATCGTTGTGGGAACCGCCGATACCGGCGGCGATGGCAGCGTCGATGAGGTTGTCGATGTCGTATCGGCGACGGTGGTCGTAGTTGTGGGCGGCGGGATAGTGGACGTAGTCGTCGATGATGATGTCGATGTCGTCGTGGTCGGGGCAGGGTCGGGCGCGGTCGCAGGTGGCGCAGGTGTAGAGGTCGTCGACGTAGTAGCCGGGACGGTCGTCGTCGTGGTCGTCGTGGTCTCCGGCACGGTCGTTGTGGATGTACTCGTCGAGGTCGTCGGCGCGGACGTTGTCGACGTGGACGGTGCCACGGATGTTGTGCTGGTAGTGGTAGGCGGCACCGTTGTCGTGGACGACGACGTCGTTGTCGAGGTGGACGTAGTAGCGGGCACGGTCGAGGTCGTCGTGCTCGTCGTCGTGCTCGTCGTGGTGGTGGTGCTTGTCGTCGATGGTGGAACTGTAGTCGTCGTCGAGGTGGTGGTCGTGGACGTCGAGGTCGTCGTCGGTACCGTCGTTGTGGTCGTCGTCGATGTGCTGGTCGTCGAGGTCGACGTCGTCGTCGTGGACGTCGAGGTCGTGCTCGTGCTCGTCGATGTTGATGTGGTGCCTGCACCGGTCAACCCGAACTCGGTCACTAGCGCATAGACACCGCCTTTGTAGCCGACACCTTGCTGCGCCGGATAGTAACCGGCACGTACCCGATACGACCCGGCGTCGAGCGTCACGTACAACTTCGACGACACGCATTGTCCGACACCATGATTGCCGTCGTCATCCCACGCGACGAGCACACCGGCCGCGTCGTACAGCCACAGGTACGGATCAGCGCCCGGCTCGTTGCAGTCACGGTCGCTGTTGCCGTACACCACGACGAGCGTGCCGTCCGTGTCGACCGTGAGCCACCAGTCAGATTCCTGTGAGACCGTCTGTGTGCCTCCGTAAGCGGTCGCAGGCGCGAGCCATGCCACCGCTACCAGACCGACATAGAAACCGCGTGACGCGCGAAGTAGGTTGCGTCTGAGGCGACTCAGCCGAACAGGACGCCCCACGTCACCCGACCGACCCAACCGTCGACCGGACCGGCGTCAGGCTGATTCGCCGCTTGAAACCGCTTCACCGCGCCCTCGGTCATCGCACCGAACTTGCCGTCGACCGGACCGGCCTCGTGACCGAGGTCGTTGAGGCGTGCCTGTACCTGCTTGACGAGGTCGCCGCGTGAGCCGCGTCGCACGTTCCGCTTGAACGGTGGCGCGTCCTTCTTCTCGTCCGCTGGAGCAGGCGCAGGAGCCGGGGCCGGTGCAGGTGCGGGAGCGGGTGCGGGTGTGTCGCTGTTCGCGAGGTAGTCGAGGATGATGCGCTCGACCGCACCGGGGTCGTCCGCGTACCGGTTGCTGATCTCGACATGCACCCAGTCGCCGCCCGGCGCACCCGAGAACGCTTTGCGGTCGTACACCTGCCAGCCGCCGTTGCCGTTCGACGCGCGGTCACATTTCCAGCCGCGCCCGTACGGTGCCGGATAGTAGTCGAACACCGCTTCGATCTCTAACGCCTCGGCGAGCCGCGGGTCGGTGAGCATCATCATCACCTTCTCGGCGTCCTCGTACCGGCCGCTGCCCTTGTTGCCCATCTTGCGCCACGACATGTCGAACGCCCGCGAGGTCGAATGAACCGACGGTGATCCTTTGCCGCGCTTGTTACGCACCACATACGACCCGTTGTTCCACAGCGCACGGTTCGTCAGGAACGCGATCATCTGGATCAGTTTCTCAGTACCGGCACGACGACCTGATGCGGTCTCGTCGTAGCCGGTGTACTTGCGATCAGCCATCGAGTTTCACCGCCGACGCCGACCGGTCACCGATCGGACCACGAGCCGCCGCGACCGACTTCACGACCGACAACCCGGCTGCGACCGCCGCCGCCTTCAACGAGTCGCCGATACCGACCGACAGAATGTCGACAGCGTCAGTACCGACGAGCGCGACGAGGGTCTGCGCGAACGTCGCGACGGCACGCTCGGCGACGTCTTTCAGGAACTTGATCTCGAACATGCCGACGATGGTAGCAGTCCGGTGCGCGCCCTCGTTGGCGATGCCTTACCAGCCCTTACGTTTCAACCACAGGCGTGTGAGCACACCACCGTAGACCATAAACAGAATGAACTGCCACGGCCACGGCAACATCACTCACCGTCGTCTGGCGACGGCTCATCCTTTTCTGCGAGCGCGGATTCAAGATTCGCAATGTACGCCTGCTGGACAGCGATCTCGTACTCGCGTGGGAACCGCTGTTGCACGATAGCAAGTACTTGTTCGGCGGTGAGATTGTTCGGGTCGGTCATGGTGCTGATTCTAACGATGCGACACGAGCACGCAACGACTTCACTTCTGCTGTCAACACGGCGATGAGGTCAGGCCATCTCCAACCTGTCGGCCTCAACTCGCCATCGTCCGTCCACTCGTACTGTGCGAGCGTGCCACCCGCCACGAGCGCGACCTCCTCGGCAATGAATCCGTGCTGGATGTCGGCTTCACGCATGGCTCGCTGCGCTTCGGTTTCAACGGTCGGGTCGTACTCGTCGTCTTGATCGTCCGGTGTCGGTTGGCCGGGGATAAACCGTGGCACGAACGTGACTGGGCGAAGTGCGTCGATGATGCTGCCAGAGTCATCGAACGTGGCGATCTTCTCTTTGAGGTCGGCTGATGATGTAAAGCGGTACAGCGTGCCGAATGTGTTGTTCCGCAAGACGTACTGGTAGCCACTCGTTGTGGTAGTCGCTGGGCTAGCCGTAATACATGTTCCAGAAGCAACAATAATGCCTGCCGAGTTACCAGCCGTCAAAGCGAGTTGGTTGGTCGTGTTGCGGTACACGCCCGTGTCGCCGTCGCTGGTGAAAGTGTACGACGGGTCTGAGGCAGAACCATTACCACTCTGAATCTCGTTGTCGATGTTGATGACATCTCCGTAGAAGTAACTCACCCGAAGACTGCTGGCGCCAATGTTGTCCACTTTGTTCGCATATGGGAGCAAGTCACCGCTGCTTGAGATGTACCAACGATAAGTGCCGTTGGTCATAAAGAATATTTGGTTTGAGGATTCTTGGAACAACATGCGTTCGTTGGAGTCGTTGCCTACGAAGAAGTTGGTGTTGCTTGTTCCAGTCAAATCTCCATCAAGTGTGATGCTTCCTGTTGAGGTGATTGCGCCATTGACATACAACGTAGTTGTCGATGGCGATGTGATGCTTTCGCCTTGCCCAACGCTCAATGACGTAGCCACCGTGAGTCGCCCGTTCGTCGTGAGTGACATCGCGCCAGTAGCCGCCGTGTGTGATGTGTCGCCCCACCAAAACCCACGATTATTGTCGCTGTTCATTCGGAACGTCATCGCCCAGTCACCGAGGTGTCCGTAGGTGATACCTGACACCATTCCGATGCTGTACAAACTACTGTTGTACACACGAAGTTTGTCGTATGACGAAGTGGCAGCAGACACAAGAACAGAGTTGCTGTACAAAGCACCAGTCGCCCGAACAGTCCCGGCGACATCCAACGTGTACGACGGACTGCTGTCGTTGATACCGACATTGCCAGACGAATCAATACGAACCCGCTCCGCAGCGCCAGCAAAAAGTCGCATATCGTCGCCAACAGCACCAACACGCACATGTGTGTTGCTGGTAGTTCCGCTATCAGTCAACGTGATGTAGGCATTTGATGCGGTTGATTCAAAGTTTGCTACAGCACCCGATGTTGACTGAACTTCCAACGTGCGGGCAGGTGACGTTGTGCCGATACCGACATTGCCAGACGAATCAATCGCCCCTCTGTCAGTCCCAGCAGTCCTGAAATACATCTTGTCTGCGCTGTGCTCGTAACGAAACCCGCCCTGAGCCGGATAATCAGAATCACCAAACCGCAAATAGCCGTTACCGGTCGTAGACGAATAAACCGCCATTCCAGAATCAGATGTTTCGCCTGAGTCAGCGATAATCATGTGCGATGTCGGTACAGATGTGGGAGCCGCAGATGCTCCAATCTGGACATGCAGTTTGGTGTCAGGTGACGTTGTACCAATACCGACCCGCTCGTTCGCGTCGTCGTAGTAGAGCGAAGATGCACCAGCGAACGATCCTCCGTTGTTGTACTGCACCTGTCCGTCCGACCCGGCAGCACCGATCGTCGCGGTGAGTGTGCCACCGACCGTCACATCGCCGGTCGTGGTGAGAGTGTCAATCGACAGGTCGTTGAGTTGCGCTGCCGTCAGAACCTGTCGTGCTGTGAACGTCATGGCGTTGCCTCGTCGGGGTCGTCTGCTGGCTTCTCCGTGCCGACCTGACCGTCGATCCACGCTGACCATTCGTCGGTAGTCATCGGCGTGACCTCGTCATCGACCTGCACGTTGACGGTGCCGTCAGGGTAAAGCGCTACCAGTTCGTCGCGTGTGTAAACGTCAGCCATTGTTGTACCCGTAAACTCTGATCGTGCCACCGGTAAATGTTCCACTAACGGTGTAAATCTGGAA